>Ga0209367_1006351_pt1 | contig 16373 bp, 7 predicted proteins | sample WorMetLIZISLAND2_FD_187412 | JGI IMG/M metagenome (GOLD analysis project Ga0209367, IMG submission 187412) | Marine gutless worms symbiont microbial communities from Max Planck institute for Marine Microbiology, Germany - Olavius geniculatus... ... | reverse complement strand
GTGGGTTGTTTTGGTACCTACTGTATATTTCCCTTACTACTGGGGAACATTTTAGAGCCGAAATGGCTGAGGTAGAATCGCTTGAGCAGATCTGTTGCTGCTGTCAAAGAGGAGTCGTAACCGGCAAAGTTGTTCTATTATAACTACTAGAGCTACGATTGCAGACGTAATGAAAAACCGCCGATGAGCTCCGCCACCTCGCACTGTAAAAGGGGGAGTTATGACCGGAGGGAAGAATGTCCGGGGGGAAGAATGTCCGGCATTCGTTTGTTTATTGGCTCGCGACGCTGCGAACTATAAGCTATAAGAACTATAAACTATAAGAGAGAGTATTTATTTGCCAAAACACAAATACAATGTTATCATACAATACTACACACTGTAGGTGGGCTGCCAAAAAAGCAGTTGCTTATCAACGCTGGCCACGCATAGAAACTATAAGTAATCAGTGATACAATATCCAAAGATAAAAAAAGAAAAGAAAAAAGAAAAGTGCAAAAGTCAGTTTCAAACAATATGATTATAACAAATTACAAAACCAGCCTGAACATAACAATGTTTGACTTCAATACAAAGACATACCATTGTAAAATAATTCCTTTAGTCTATTCTTAAATGTAGTTATATTTTGTACATTTTTAATATCTTCTGGCAATTGATTCCACAAATTACAACCTTTAAAAGTTATTGCCCTAGACCCATAACAAAAATTAACAGTTGACAAGTGCAAATTATTTTTATTTCTTGTGTCATAATCATGAATTTTATAGTTTTCAGTAAAATAATTATGATAAATCTTTGGCAGTAATTTTTTATGGTAAGTAAATTTGTGAACAATACAAAGCATTTGAAAACAATGAAGTTCGGTAATAGGTAAAATATTATAGTGTAGTTTACATACAATTCAATATTCCTGCAAAACTTGTTTTTTTGCTGTAAAATTCTATGCAATTTGTTGTTTAATTTCAACAGTTTATCAAGATATGAAGTATATGTATTGGCATAAATTTCAACACCATATAATATATGAGGATGCACAAAACTAAAGTATAACATTTTCAAATAATCAAGAGGTAACTTGTGACTAAGTTTGTACAATATTTCAACAAATTTAGCTAATTTTGAGTAGATATAATCAATGTGTATTTTCCAGTTAAGCTTATCATCAATCCACACCTCGAGATATTTAACACTGTCACACATTTTGACGTTGGCTGCATTAATTTTTAGGTCAATTGAACTGTAGTCATTACGATTTGATGGGTCACTTGAAAAGGCCAAGTAACAAGTTTTCTCAATATTAGCCTAGGGCTAAGTTTATTTGCTAAAAACCATTTATTTAGGTCACTAAGTAAACTGTTAGATTTAGTACCTGTCTCAGAAAAAGATTTACCAAAAACAAACAAATTTGTGTCATCTGCAAATAATTTAGGTTTAGCCTCAGATGCACAGTTTTGTATATCATTAACATATATGAGAAAAAGCGACCCTTATTGCCAGACGCTGCGTCTGTGACTGTGTCCGTTTGTTTGTCTGTCTGTCCGCAGCACGGCTTGTGCCGTATAGACGACGTCCACGCTACGCTGTCGCAAGCCACGTCGGCTACAGGTTTTTCTGTCCGTTTATCCGTCCGTCTCTAACGTTACTGTATAGCGGCCATATAGCCTACGTTCGGTTACTCAGAAAATAATCAAACGACTAACTCGTTTGTGGTTCTTGATCCTGGTGTCCCGATATCGGCGACCCAATTCTTAAAAATACCACCTATTTTTGAAAAAAATAATGTGTAAAACTGTTTTTGGTAGAAAACCAGCAATATCTTTGAAACAGCGGCAATGTCGCTGTAACGTTGAGGCTATACATCGATTCTCATCGCGGGTCATTTGCAAGCAATCTTGGGCAAGTTGTTAGCTCACTGCGTGCTCAGGTACTCCGCCTCCTACCCCCAAGAGGATGAGAAATAAATAACAGTTTACGGACTACTTTACCTGTGTAATACATTATTCCTCTTTAACCGTTGATGATTACATTTCAACGACATTAACCTCATCTTATGTTATATAATAAGAGAAGATAAAAACGACATCTTTCTGGGAAGAACCAGATAATCTATAAAAATTGCAAAAACACGTCACGGACGTTTAAGAAATACAAGAAAAAAAGTTTAAATTTTGAAATATCTTAAATAACTTTAACGTCATAAATTACTGGAGTGTGGCTGATCCTTTCTGGTCATCCCGATTGGTTTGAGTCTTCAGTAATCCAGCCGCAGAGTCAGAGTTGGTCTTGAGTCACTTTCACTTGGCCACACTCAATCCAACCTATCGCGTCATGAACCCAACCCGATTGACCCAGCTAAAGGTTTAAAATTTGACCCGACGAATAATCACAGTTTAAAATGTACAGTCTTTCGAACCGTCCGGCTCTAGGTCTTTACGTAGTTTAAACAATGACGCGATTCACAACGAGAATGCAAAAAAATACCGCATCCCCCCAATCGAACTGACAAAAATTCGGCACACTTGAAGCTTAATAGCGTAAAATGTTAGTTTGACTAAAAAATTATTATGACCAGTCGATTGCATCCATACGATCTGCTGCATAAAAGAACTATAAAAATACGCCAGACCAGTGCCGACATTTTGCGTGGCCGTCCGCCTACAAAATTTCTATCCTGACCCTTGACGTTCTATGACTTTTCAAACTGAAAATTGGTACACTGGCTATATTTGTCTTAGAAAACGTACTACGTTTTTTATTTCGAGTTAAGAATCCGTATAGAACACAAGGACGCGACGGACAGACGGACAAACAACACAAACAAGACTCGTAATGCGGCCTGTTAAGCTGGCCGAATAATTAATTTACATCGTGTCTCAATAAAAAACGTGCCGCTTTTATTTTTTTTTAAAATAACTCAGTGAAACATTGGCCGATTTTGTTAATTTTTGGCAAGCAACATTATACAGAAACTGGACGTAAACAACTATAGTTCAGCTCACCTCACCTTTATAGTGTTGCTACACTACCTTGTGAAATTCAGAAATCGTAATTTGGCCGTTTACAACTATGAATTCATTCTGGGTAGCGCATGCTTCGGCTCAGAAATAACTAACTGAATAGCGACAAACACGAATAACAGTTATTATCACTCAGAAAGTCTTACATGTTACATTACGTCATTTTCATCACAACGCATGCTCAAAATGTCCACATCCAGCACGAATGCAAGCGGTGGACGTTGACGCGACTCGCCAACCGCACGTTTCATAGCCACTGACCCAAAGTGGCTCATTCACTTTTGATGCGTCATTTCAGTTCATCGACGCACGATCTTAAAATAAATATGATTACTGTTAAATATGTAACAAATTTTCAATGATTTTGTGGTCTTAGTGATTTTTAAAGCCGACACATGCGCTCTCCAGTATGAATTCATTGTTGTAAACGGCCGAACTACGACTTAGTGTAGCAACAGTATTAAGGTGAGGTGGGCTAAACTATAGTGGCTTGCTGCATCAAGTTGTTTTTTGATGTTGCGTGCCAAAAATTATCAAAAATCAGTTAATGCTGCACAGAGTTATTCAAAAAATAAAACTGGCACGTATTTTATTGAGACACGGTGTAGATCAGACCCGACCCGAACGGCGAAGGTGCCTGATCGATATCCAAGTATGTCCCTATTAATATCGTCGTCAGCAACATCGTCAGTTTTAAAAGTAGGGGATGGGTCAGGAAGTTGTAATTACAGACTGCTGTAAAATTTCCGGCAGACGATATTTTGTGTGCTCAGAATGTCAACTTTGCCTTTAAATTTTTAAAATGAGACAATTCCAGCTTCAAATAATGTATTTTTGTTTTTTTGGAAGACAAACCCAAAAATTCCGATAGACAAAAACATTAAGAGGATGGAAGCAATGATACATGTAGGAGCAATAATTGCTCCGTTGCTCCCCGCTTTCCAGTTGCACGACGCCACTGCGCTACAGGCTGACGACGGGCGCTTCAATGACCAGTACTCGACTGCGTTCCAGACGCGCCGTGACTCGGTACGGGTCAACAATCACAGGCAGCGTAAACTCCTCGTCCAGTTCAGCATCATCACCCATCACCTTGTGGTGATGACGGCCGGATAGCTGTTGCTCTGTGACGAGTCTGATGTGCATGCCGGAGCGACTTGCTTTGACTAGCAGCCGGTCAGCGTCCACATGACGACAGGCGGCCGGCAGAGTGACTGACATCCACAGACGCTGACTGTTCCTGCGATGACCGTCCGAGCAAACCTTTCACGCACATACACACACCCACACACAGAACTGACAGCATCAGCAGCATCAGCATCATTACTATCGTCACTCATCGTCATCGTCAATTCATCGTCTTCGTGAATTTGACAGTCGACGCTCAGTTAGACAAAATTTCGCGTCAAAGAGCGGTACCTTTCAAAAAGTCGTTATTTTACCGTTATTGACTCGTCTAGCGTGAAAACTGTTGCAAATCAGCACAGATTTGCTGCTTGTCACTAACGAGCTTTTGGGCATATTAACACCGATGACCTTAAACCACTTTAAATCTTTAAAATAGTGGGGTTTAGTGATTTTTTGCGATTTTCGGCTGCGGCGCACATTTGAAGAGTAAATTGCACCGAAACACTACAGGGTGCGGCAAAAAAAGTGGACCGCTAAAGTTTTTCGCCGTTTTCTCAGCAACTGTTTGGGATTTTAATATGAAATTTTACATCTTTATTTAGCAAAACATGTTACATCTAACTGCGAAGCAAAATTTAATTCCGTTGAAAAACGACAAAGTTATAGACTTTTTAACATGACCGTCTACCGAATTTTCAGCATTAAAATGTTTAAGCTAAAAATGCTATTTAATATTCAAAAACTGGTTACACATTACTGCCGATGACGTCACAGTGACGTTTTGATAAACAGTAATTTATATTGTTTATAAATTATCGCTAAATTATCGTTCCTTTAAAGCAATCGCCGGCTGCCCACCAAATTCATCTTCCAGCAGGACGGCGCGTCATAACACACAGCGCGCAACGCCACGCAGCGCACAGAACTAATAGCGAGTCAGCTGTCCAGATATCATCACAAAAGACCAATGGTCTCTAAATTCGCCGAATATGTACTCAATAAACTATCACGTATGGAGTGCAATGTTGGAGGCTTACCGCAAGCTCAAATCAAAGCCGAAAACAAACACCGAACTCGAGGAAGCGCTTCAGGTTATCTGAGGCAACCTGCCACAGAGATCGATCGACAAGGCTGTAAAAGATTTCTCAAATAAGGCCACTGGAGGCTGGTGTTGTAGCTTGGAGCTGGTGGTGAACACTTCGAACATTCGCAGTGACAATGGAATTCTGGCATCTGATCATTATTTAACTGTGTTGTTTCGACGATGTTATTAAATTGGTGTTGTAGCCGGATTATTTTTGAATGCTAAAAAAATCGGTAGGCGGTCATGCTAAAAAAACTGTAACTTCGTCGTCTTTCAGCAGAATCACATTTTGCTTGTCAGTTTAATGTATAAGGTTTCATTAAATAAAACTGTAAAATTTCAACGGTTGCTGAGAAAACAGCGACAAACTTTAGGGGTCCACTTTTTGTGCCGCACCCTGTAAAGGTAGACCAAGACAACATGCGGACGGAATTATCAGCATTAAACGATGTTGTCGCGCATCTCGTGATGATTGCTCAAATTAGTTGTTTAAATCGAACAGATGTTAGAGTTTATCTAAGTTGTATCTTGTAGATCACTGGTCGTTTTTCCATGTGGTTATTTTTGATTTGATCGGCTGACTTTTAGGCATACCGTAGGCCTACCTCGAAGTTACCGACTATGGCATTGGACGAATACTGCGTCAAGTTCTTGTCAGCGAAACATCTATCATGTCGTCTCTGAGGTGAATTGAATAGTCTGTGAGCACGGGGTCGATCATCTTGGTCCGAGGCAGCAGCAGGCCGACGGGTTGGCCTGTTGTCGTGGCGGCAACAAGTTGTCGGCGTGGGTGATGGAGTGATGATGTCGTGCGGGTGGCCGTCCGACCGCACTCCCTCATACTCTCCTGACACCGGCCGCCGCCCGGCTAAACCAGAAACCACCTCGGCGGCGCCCCAGTTCCTCGTCTGCAGGGGCGGCTCGGCGTCGAAGCGGTAGACGGAGACGTTGTTTTTGAACAGAACGCGCCGCGAGGAGGCGCTACCGCAGCCGGCGTTTTTGTTCGACCTTCGATGACTTTCGCCGGCGCTGTCAACACCCTGTCGTCGCTGCTGCCTCGCGTGGTCACTGCTCGAAGACCGGAAGTCAGTGGAGATCACGTGATCACGACGATCTTTTTTGAGGATAGACTCAACGCCCGAGTAGTTGTTTTGACTGCAGCACTTGTCTATAAACACATGCAACGAACGAGAGGCTAAAGACATTGAGCGCTGTTGCTCTAGGCCCAATGACGGTTTGGCCGAAGCTTGCAATGAAAATTTTGACGGTGGGCTGTAACTGTAACCCTCCAAACCTTTAGACCTAGACTACCCTTTCTCGTGGGGTACCGGAACCCCTCTCTGTGTATTAATACGACAATGTATACTGTACTTGAGGCTATGCGAGTATTTAATGTTTCTGCAAGATGGTACCATTAAATGACAATAGTAGATGATTCAGCGTAACAGATGGACATAGCCTACAGACTGGCGGACCACGCTCAAGTAACGTCCGTCACAATAGCCAGCATAGTGGTTGCGTTCAGTGATGCTGCCTAATAATGATTGTAGTGTTTTGTGCAATTGTGATTAAATTTATAGTTTTAGATCAACTTCGCAAATATTTCATTTAATATTAGTCAGCAGAGGGTCGAATCGTCTTTGAGTCGCTTTCTGCCATGCCTCCACGTTGGAATGTTTGTACGCTAAGCTACTTTTTGTGCACGCTTGCGTACACAGACAGTAAAATTCGAATTACCTGCTTGGTCGTCTCGCTGTGACTTGTTTAGTTGCGGCTCATGGTTTCTCCGTGACACAGCAATCACAGGTCGCTGACGGCTGACGGGAGCTTGAGTCGACTCAACACCGAGGGTAGAACGCCGGGCGGCGACCGACGAACCACTGACGGTGGCAGAATACGGCACTGTAGTCCTAGTAGACTTCCGTCGGTCTTCGACGCTCTCCGCCGCCATGTTCCACGACCCGTAACCAGCTTCGCCGGTTCCTCCCGCGCGCCGGCTGCGCAGTCCAGCAGTCGGGCGTTTATCGGTACCCGGTGTCCGCCCATCCCCGGACCGTGGTGGGTACTGTAGCTTCTCGAAGCGCGTCCTCAGTGATGCTACAGACGGCGACGACTGGTGGTGAGTTCTCTTGGACGCACGTTGATCTGTCGACGAACTGATGTGTCCTCGTCCTTGCAGCGTCGGTGACGACGACGACGAAGACGCTGACGACGCTGATGCCACGTCACGGACGCTTCCCATCCTGACGTCGTTTCTTCGTCGACGTTAAACGATTTAAATTGAACGACGTTGCTTATTCGTCGGTTTCAGACTGTCGAATCTTTTAAATAAAATCAACGACGTTCTTACTCCTCGATCGTGAAACAGACGCTATCCAGTAACGTTCGTCATCGGTATAGGTTTACTTCCTTCCCACGCTGGTGTTTTCGTCAATTAACATAAGCCAAAAAATCGCCGATGCTGCTATTTTATCAACGCTGGTACTTATCTTCAACCGGTTTTGTTATTGTCGAATTATTTAAGCAAAAAGTCAACGCTATGTCTATCTGTCAAACATACATTGATATACTTGGTCTTCAAACAATCGCTAGACAATAAAATTCGTCTTAACCGTTTAGTTTTGCTAGTGGAATTATAGGCTAAACGTACTTCGTCAGAAATTAGGCCTACTTTTATTTAAAGCAATGACGTTCAATTAAAAGCTTATCTTACGAAATGCAAAGTCGGCTGCACATGCAAACGATGACCAATAATAATGTACAGGGCAGCTACATTCTACCTCGCCGGCTTGCAAACGTGAAAAATCAGAAGACGAAATAAGACGAGCATCAGTATTATGCCTATACGCCTTATACACGATAGGCCTAACCTCCATGCGGGCTTGGTGTCTTAGCTTTAGGCCCATAAACCTATACGTGCACGCATGTTGCATACGTATCATCATGTCACTTTCACCTGCTGCCGTAGGGTAACATCATTGGTAGGAGCGCTTATGTACTACCTTATCTCATTGGGAGGAACATCAGAAGCTTAGCGAGTTAGACTTGGAGATGCGCTTTCATCTGTTAGGTCTACATTCCGTCAAATTCTTACACATTATTTTAACACGGTTTCACTGCAGCGTCGACACCTTACTTAGTTCTCGTTATTCATATGGATCTCGTATGAAGTCATGAACCGGTCGATTTTAGTGAAATGCTTTTAAAACACAAGAAGCCTAGCTGTCTCTAGGGTGGACCGATCGTACCGCACATATCCGAACTTCGAAGGCCAGCGTCCGACTTCTGGTCGCGAAAAGAAAACGATTTCCCAGACACGCTATCGTGACGCTGCTATATCGAACACTACAATTAACGCTAAGATACGATATTATAATCCAGCGCACATCGTGATAGCTGCAGGCAGCAACTGTGCGTTTAAAATTGCAGCCGAACCGCTGCAGATAGAAACGTAGTTACTATTGATAGATTACAGAAACTCGTCATCGCTCTATCCAACGGTACCATCGCCGATTTCCTACGACGTACCGTTTAACCACAATACTGCACGACTGGATAACAGAGTGCGTAATGACTCTTCAAGGTCATCTAAGGTCGATGATTTTATGTCATTTGAAAAGGCGTACGTGACTTGCTATTAGTGATTAATAGCAATCTATCTCTCGCCGTTTCTGAGATACGACGACTTATCGGTTAAAAACGCACATTTTCCTACCCCACCTTTGTTTAACCCTGAATTTGAAAACGTCTCCTTCGTTAAAATTTTGCGCGAAGAGCTGTGATACCGGGCTAATTAATTGTTAATAAGTTTTTAGAAGAACTACCGTTTAGCCACAATACATGCGTTAAAGACAGACGACAGACGACGACAGACAAGCGACACATCTTACCAAAGACTCGACTTTAACGGTCGGCCAAAAACTAAAATTAAAAGTCGCACGAGATACTGTTTTCTTTTTGTTTCACTTTTATCGCATAGATACCGCCTTAGCGACGTTTCGACATAATATTACAATTTCTGGGAGAGATTTCAACAATCCCAGGGACTCGATCAATCTCTAAAATTCCAACACACCTCGGATTCGTTGCGCTGCCGTTATGTAACCTTCGCGATTAGTCGCGAGCCGTTTATGAACGGAAAGAATTCGCCACAGGCCAGTCACTGACTACCAGATCGATGCCGAGACATTGAGATGCCTATAGCGCAGTGCACGCATGATGATTGTCGATAGAAACCATTTATTATGAGTGCGGCAAAATGCTCGTAAGGTCTGTAATGTCGTTCAGCACTCGACACTAGAGCGTCTAAGTCGTATATTGAGCTTTTAACTTTTCTGTTTCTATTGTATTAGTAGTTTGCTTTCAGCATGTTCAGTTGCGTCTGTCAACTGTGTGCAATAAACGAATATACATAGGCCTAACCGCTTAATGCGCGTTTGATTTTATTCCCGAACCGTTTCAGTGATGATTATACTCACTTGGCCAGAAAAAAACAGTGGGTAAAACAATGGTGTCGCCATGATTTAGTGACAGAGTAATCAGAAACTAAACAACGATAATTTAAGGGTGACATATACGTGAAAATATTACTAAATACATGGAAAAAGCTGTCGGCGCCGAGTACTAAAATGACATGCGGCCGTCCATCTATCTAACAAGTATGCGGCGTGTATTATTCTGTTGAGTTTTTTGACGCCCGATGCTTTTGTTTTTTTTTACTTTAAACTGAAAACTACCACATCGGTTAGGCCCTACTCATGTCCCAAAAAAACGATTACGCCGATTTGGGTTTTTACGTTTCGTTAACAGACGGACGGACAAATAGACGGGCAAACGCATAATGCGGTCCAGAAAACCGCCGCATAAATTGTCGGCCTGTGTGTGCATATGTGCGCGTGTGAAATGCAAAAAGACAACGGTTCCGAAATGAAGTGAAAAAAGAACTTAGAGAAGTCTACTTAGTCGAGGCCAAAATTCGCATTGCAAGTAGTCCAGTGCACCCATCGACTGTGAAGCGAGGCGCTTTTGATATAGTTTGCATCTTGCCACGGTTTAAAATGTGATGCGGATCTGCACTTCAACAACTTTTGATTAACTTTTGTTATAAAAAACACCTGCATTAGGCCTACTCGTTGAATGCATTAGCATTTATTCGGCTTCTGCTAAAAACTTTGCTTATGTGGCAGGCTAACTCTGTCATTTATAATTATATTGTAAAACATTAAGCCTATTTTATTTAAAGCTTAACATAGGCCTCAGAAATTTGGGAAAAGGCGACATCGTTGCCAACATTGTTTTCATCCAGAAAGAAGCTGTCACAGATAGGGTCGGCAATAATACCGCTATATCGGGCGTTGCGGAGATCGTATACACTATGCTTAAAATTTATAGCAGATTAAAGTTTTTATGCGTAAGTGTCTTATAGGGTGTTTACACGATCTAGCAAACGTCCAGCATTAGCACCTGTATTTTGAATACATTTGCTGGAAGTTTGCTGGACGTTTGCTAGATCGTGTAAACGCCCCATTATATAAATTTACTTCTGACATCTGACGTTTGTCTATAGTAACTACTAACGTATAACGGTTTAACCAGAATTTACAGCATAAATTGTGACGGTGGGTTTCGACTCATAATTAGGCCTGAATCTTTTTTTCTCTTTGGAGGACGAGGTCCCTTTGAACTTAAATTATTTACTTGGGAGAACACAAATGGCCCGCCTAAGCATTGCTCGAGGGCGGTTCATGCCAAAGGGGATCTCATTCTGTTTGATGACTTACATGGTGCACGAATGTGAAGACATACAGGCGGACGTACAGACCACGCATTGCGATAACGTCTTTCGCAAGCGTATGCCGCCTAAATGATGACAATAACGAGTGGACTGCAAAGCATAGCCTACGCGATAATGACCGGACTTTTTTATCCGCCAATTTAGCGAAACGTCTTAGGCCCGCCTAAGCATTGCTCGAGGGCGGTTTGTCACTGGTCCAACATTTGCCACTTACTTGCCTATTATACCGGAATGTCGTGACCATTGACGTTTCACGTGACCTCCAGCTACAGACTAGAGTATCTATACTCGCTATAGGCCTATTTCTTGACTGATATAAGAATCGTTGGCATTGTCAGGTCAGCACGAGCACCAGCAGGCTGATTAATTCGCTAAACAAAACTTAGAAGAGACCGGGGTTGACACGGGGTTGGATAAGACACCACCGCCGTCAAAAATGTTTTTGTGTTTTATTTACGTTATAAAACGTTCTAGCTACAAATAATAATAATCTAGCTAATAAATAATCCAATAATACTCGCAATACGCCTACAGATATAGAGATGTTTTAGTTTTTTACGAATGTCTGTTTTGGACGCGCAAAAGTGAATTCTAGATAACCGTTTAACTCTGTCTTCTAAGGTAATAGCCGTTGTCATTTCTAACAACGAGTTACATTTTGAGAGATCGATATACACTGCGTTCAAAAGCGTAAGCGCGATAAATTTGTGAGCGATAATACGTACAAGTGCTACGGGTTGCAAAGCTGTGTCACCCTTGTCGGAGTTGGCTGAGACACCAGACAATGTTATAGAGGAGAGCGGGCTGGTTGAGACAGATCATGCCACTACGTCACTGATTATGTCACCAAACACTTCGCCATCTGACCCGCCTAGTTCATTTGAGCTAATTCTCACACTGATTATTGGTCATACCTCAGATAAAATACTCGATTCATGAAGTCTTAATTCCAACATAATTTTGATGTCTCAACTAAGACTGCTGTTGTCTCAACCAGTACAGACTCGGGGTTGGTTGAGACATATAGGTTTTCTTGTTATTTTTTCGTACTTCTTTCACGAAACTAAACACAATTTTGCTACTCAGACTTATTACTTTTGTTGCTGAATAAATACAGTAGCCTAATGATTGAAACTCAAAAAGTCATACTGAACGGATGATTTTCAGATTATGATCTTTGCACTGAAAGTGTCTCAACCAACCCAACTCGATCATTGGACCATCAACACGATCTAGGGTCTAGATAGATTTCGACAGGGACCTAATTACTGTTGTGCAAAAACATTGCGCACATAACTGCAATTAAAATAGTGATGTAGGCCTATTTTTTTACTCATTTTGATAAACTGGGAATTGACGTCAAAATCTGTTTTCGAATGTTTCGTTAGTTCAAAAAATTTCCGCTGAGTGTCGTGTTTCTGAATACTTCATTTCACGACGACGTGGCACGGCAACCATATTAACTGATTCTGTGAACAGTTCTGATTTAGAAACTGCATGCGATCTTCGTTTTGCATAAAGCTAGTAGAATTGAATGTTGCTTGTTTATTTACAAGAAAGCCCCGCTGTCGTTAGGGAAGATGCGCTACAGCCTATATAGTTCCTATTGCACTACTGACTTCAAGGTCATCCAAGGTCAATAATTTTTATGTCATTTGAAAGCCAATGTGTGACTTTCTCTTAGTGATTAATAGTAACCTTGGCCTTATCTCTTACCGTTTCTGATATACGGCCACTTATAGAAACATTCCATTAAAAACTGCGGCCAAACCGCTGCAGATGGAAACATGGTTACTATTGACAGCCTATAGGAAGTCGCCAGCGCCCTATTCGATAGTACCATTGCCGACCTATTACGACTTACCGTTTAGCTAAAATACCGCACGGTTGGCATACCATAGTGCGTTATGACCCTTCAAGGTCATTTAAAGCCAATGATTTTCATGTCATTTGAAAACCAATATGCGATTTTCTGTCAGTCATCAATAACAACCTAGGCCCTATCTCGCACCGTTTAACCACATCCGTGACAAAAGACCGACGGAGAGACTGACAGACAGACGACAGTCGTGCCATAGACGCGCTATACAGCATAGCTGTAGCGCGTAAAAACCACAACCTATGTTGTTGGTGCGTAAGTGATGCATATGTAGTAGGGCCTAAGAATTGTTTTGCATTAAGTTTTTGCTTGAGTTTTCTTGTAGGCCACTGCATGACTTCCAGATTTTGTACACGGACGTCCAAATTTTTTAGCTTGGAAGTCATGACGTCCTGAAAATTCAGGTTTATTGAAAACCCTGCAGTTAGCCTTTTAGGTCTATGTAGTATGTACACGAGCGTGTACCTATTTCACGTCAGATGCATGACTTTTGCTGAAAGGCTGTATTGCAAATTTTGTGATAAGCGTTGGTGGATAAGTTTGTGACAAAATACTGATGGCTGATTTTTTTGGCTCATTGTGTAGGCCTATTTGCGTACCAGAGTTACGTGCGTCTATCGCATTGCCGATCAAGTAGGCCTACCTCACAATGAACGCCATAGGCAATATGAGGAATGTCAACCGTCGTCATATACAGACAGAGCGACTAATTATTGTGAGACTGACTCCAAATCGATGCTGCTGCCTGTGAAGTTAGCAACGTTCTTGAACTTTGTGGGGATGCGTGTACATACATTTAGCATACATTTAGATCATTAAATGCTGTTGAATGCCTACTCATAAACTGCTATATAGAGCTATAGAACTATTCCTACCGACGTAGGTCAAATCAGAACATGCACTTTTTGGACCCATCAGAAACATAATAGGGCCTATGAATGACGACAGATTTGCGCTCTCAGCGACATACATTTAGATCATTAAATGCTGTTGAATGTGGCGACATCGACATAATGATTTGATGTTGCAATTGTTTACTAATTGTAGCTTACTTGCTAACTTCTACTACTATGTACAGTGTGAGTAAAAAAAGACTTAACAATGAAACGGAGAACGGACGATGGCAGAGATGTGCAGACTGCGGACGCGTTCGTACGCGTAGCGGTGCGTAGCCAAGTAGGCCTGCCTATATCTGCCGACTTACAGCTGATCAAAGATAGACAAAATTTGCAAATGCGGACTTACGCGGATCCTTCCATGACGACTGTGTTATTTTTACGCGCAACAGCTATGCTTCGCGCGTCTTAGCCATCGTCTAGGTGTCTCTCCGTCTGTCCGTTCGTCTATCCGTCCGTCACACACACAGCTGGCACTGTATCAAAACGGTGGAAGTTAAAATCACAAAATCTTCACTGTGGGCTGCCGCAAAGACTCTAGTTTATCGTGACAAAATTTCGTGAACCTGGATGAGGGGGAGGGGGGTTCTCGAACGAGGGCGTCAAAAGGAATACCCCCTTTAAAAAACGTTATTTTGACCCAATTGGCTCGTTTAGTTTGAAAACGGTTGCAGATAAGTACAAACATGCTGCTAATCATAACAAGCACTGGTTATGGGCTTTTTAGCTTTATCAACACCGATGACTTTCATCGACCTTGAATCTTTCAAAAGGGTGTTTTAGTAAATTTTTAGCAATTTTTGGCTGGATATAGACCAAGACAACCTGCACATGACCTTGAACCCCCTCCCAAGCGGTTTTTAGTAAATTTTTCGCAATTTTTGGATGCAGCGCACATTTCAACACTGAATTGCGAAGAAATGGCTGGAGATAGACCAAGACAACCTGCGTATGAAATTTTCAGCATCACACGTAGATTTCAGCAGTCCAAGTCCTGACTCCTTAGGATTAAAGAGGCCGGCGCAGGCGGGCGTGAAATACGGCTACCACCTAAAAAGTGGTTATTTTACTGCAATTAGGCTATCTCGTGTGGCGTGAAAACGGTTACAGATAGGTAGAGACATGCTGCTTATTATAACAAGCAATAGTGACAAGCTTTTTTATTGGTGTCAACATCGATGACCTTGAATGACCTTGAACCTCAAAAATAAGGGTTTTAGTGTTTTTTGCAATTTGTAGTTGCGGCACAGTTTTCAAGAGTGAATTGCGACGAAATGGATAGAGATAGGCCCCTAGATCTAGACAATCTGCGAATAGGAACTGCTTAGGATGTCGCGCGTCTTATGAGCTTTGCTCAAATTACTTGTCTAAAAACTGCTAATGGACTTCGAAGTTTTGGAAAGCATGTCTAATTTCTGTCGTGCTTGGCACAGCGCAGTGCACTACGAAGCCTGCTGTTATGTTGTTAGTTAAATTGTACTCTGATATAAGCCTAGTAAGATACCTAACGTACTAAAGACAAGGCCTATTCACTGCGGACGCGGACTGACAGCGGATCCAATATTTCTTTCTTGTTGCAGACGCGGAGTCGCAGACGGGTACTTAAAATTTCGAGATTCGCATATCTCTTCGCGGTAGTGTACTGTTTTAGATTAAAATCTCTTTTTACTCAGCGCTGAGACCGGAAGTGTGAAAATGGGTCGCCGAAATCGGAAAAATGCGACAAAAAAGCGGCAGAAATTGGTGATAGAGTTTGACGAAAGAAAAAGAGCGTAGGTTACGTGTTTACGTAGTATCTGTTGACTTTGTAGAAGGTTAGAAATTACAGGTAGCTGGCCAGCTATGATGACTTGCTATCGCAATCAGGGATGTGGTCTCGGTCGAGACGTCTCGGTCTGGTATTGAAGCTGAACATGTGCGATATACACACCGCAGAATTTGTGTAATGTTGGCTTTGGTTTTTGATGCCATGATGATTCACGGAGTGGTTCCCTCCATGTTTGGTCTTGGTATTACTATACCGTTACTTAAAGGTAATAGTTTGGATGGTTCTTTAACTGGTAACTCTGAGTGTTCATGTTTGAGATGTGTATTTTAGAGCTGTATGGTGATTATTTTGTGACCTCAGATCTACTGTTTGGTTTTAAGAAACGTACTGGCTGTAATGATGCTCTTTATACTGTTAAATCTGTTGTTCAGCATTTTATTTCAGGCAATTCGACTGTTAACTTATGTGCCTTAGACTTGTCTAAAGTTTTTGATAAAGTTAATCATTATGTCCTGTTTATGAAACTGTTGGATCATAATGTACCTATTGCCCTATTGCACATCTTGATTAATTGGTATACAATGTGTGCTGCAGTTGTACGGTGGGACAATATGTTTTCTGATGTTGTAAAGTTGCAGTGTGAGGTCAGACAAGGTGGTGTATTGTCCTCAGTTTTGTTTGCTGTCTATGTTAATGATGTTATAATGGCATTGTCAAAGTCTGGCCATGGTTGCTACTTTAACAACATGTTTATTGGATGTATTATGTATGCTGATGATCTTCTGCTTCTGTCTGGTTCCTTGT
>Ga0209367_1006350_pt1 | contig 16375 bp, 12 predicted proteins | sample WorMetLIZISLAND2_FD_187412 | JGI IMG/M metagenome (GOLD analysis project Ga0209367, IMG submission 187412) | Marine gutless worms symbiont microbial communities from Max Planck institute for Marine Microbiology, Germany - Olavius geniculatus... ... | reverse complement strand
TTTCCCACCAGCAATTCCCGGATCCGTCACTCGTGACACACGTGACTTTTTGAGAGATAATAATTGCCAATCGTGTTTGTTGTTATTCAGTTAATAATTTCTGAGCCAATGTGTGCGATACTCAGTATGCATTCATTGTTGTCAACCGCCAAACTACGACTTCTGCATTTTACAAGGTAGTATAGCGACAACATTAATATGAGTTGGCCAAAACTAAACACATTTGCATAAAGTTTCTTACTAATACCGCATGCCAAAAGCTATTAAAATCGGCCGGTGTTTCACGGAGCTATTCAAAAATAATAGTGGCACGTTTTTATGGACCAAGGTACAGTGAAGGTAATACCGTTTATAAATAGTTCACTTGCCAGCAGAAAAACAAAAAATTGGTGTATTTAAACACTGACTTTAGTCATGTAAAGAATTTTTTTGGAACATTTTGCTGAAAACTGCATGATTCTGTGATGTACGGTTGCAAAATTATGGTGCCAAAAACTTTGTGCCGTTTTTTGGACCACCCTGTAGACCTGGTTCACCTGAACTGCCACATGCTACTAGCCTACCTGGTGGTCTCCAGCTAATTGTAGCTAGTGTACGGGATGAGGGTCTAGTGCAGCTGATTGGGGTGATGGTATGTCTGCCTCCTGCACCTCCGGTCCAGGGCACTGGGTACTGGGTTCGGGCAATGGATGGCCGCATAATGTGCTACGGTATCATTAGCTCATGCTGCAAAATTGCAAAGCGCTTTTGGTCATGAGTCTGGTCCATGTAAACAGCGTTATAGCGAGTATCTAACTCGATGATTTCTGTTTTGCTCAGGTGTGGTTGGGGGACCTGGTCTACCTGGAATACCCGGTGCTACGGGCCCGCCGGGTGACACCGGCTCGCAAGGTGATCGTGGTCTGCAAGGTGAGCGAGGTGCTACCGGTCCGCAAGGACTCACTGGTGATACCGGACTATCAGGTGCTACGGGATTCCGTGGAATCCAGGGCGTCATAGGCGGGGTCGGGTTTACTGGCGTACAAGGACAGGAGGGAAGACAGGGTCCTCAGGGACAGACAGGTATCTAGTCTCATGTAAATACTTTACCTTTAGCTCCATTATCTTGTCACACGCTTTATGATGATGAATACAGTGTGACCCAAAAAAGTCAAATTTTAAGGTTTTGACACATAGAAAGTGATACTTAACTGCACTAAATGCTGACCTACTTTTAAAATTTTTCACCAATATAGTCTACTCTAGGAAATTTGCAATTAAAGGATTGTTCAAGATCCCGTCACGTTACAAAAGTGTTGCTACACTACTTTGTCAAAACTAGTGAGTTCTGATATAATTGAATTTATGGCTATAAATGTACAAAACATCAGTATATACACTTGTTAACGGCAACATTGAAGAACTCACACATAGAAAACAGCAAAAATTACAAAATGTGATATTGCCCGTATCACACTGACTGTGTGTCAATGTGCTGCTGAATAATGATGGTAGACGTACTCAAATTATTTATTTGCTCCACCCTCAAAACCCTTTGTTTGACGCAAGAATCTCGGAGATATCTCATACATTATGTGGAGTTATACCCCATTTTGTCCCAAATTTCGTTGCCATGGCAATGGGGGTCAGTCAGGGGAAAATGCGATTGGCAGCATTTAGTGGCTCATCCCCGAACCCCCCCCCCTCTCATAGGCGCAAAAATCTCGCAAATATCCTTCACACAGACCACGTTATAGCCAATTTTGTCCAAAATTTCGTTGCCATAGCAATGGGGTTGGTCAGGGGAATGGCAGCATTTAGTGGTCTATCCCCGAAAACCCCCTGTAGGCGCAAAAATTTTGCAGATATCTTTTATACAAGCCGAGTTGTAGCCCATTTTGTCCCAAATTTTGTTGCCATGACAACCAGGAAGGATCTGGGGTAAAACTGAATAACACCCTAGAACCAAAAATTATGACTCTGTCTTATACACAGCCAAAGTTATGACCATTTAAAGAATTGCTTAATTTTTCCCATAGGCATCAATGTAATTTTTTTGAATTTTTCTAATTATTACGTTAAGTATTAAATTTCAATTTTCTAACCCCAAAAAGGCACACCCTTGCCTGATACCGCATCGTCTGAGCCATTGCGCACAAAAATCCGATGAGGGGTCTGACCTGTAGGTGCGTGGAAGAATTTTTGGTTTCCCTATAGGAAAGAGAAGTCGCCGTTAACACAGGGCTTGAACTACTGTTCAGCCTGTGATTTAACTTTTAGTATGCTTCAAACCTGACTATATTTCAGGAGCGTTTAAGATGCGTTAGGACATTTTAAGTTTACCAAAGATGTGGCAGGTAAAAGAATTTTGAAAATTGGTCAACATTTTGATAAACTCAAGCTACAGCCTTTTATTTTTGTGCATCGTACAAACAGATAGACTATCTTAGCTTAATAATTATACATGTACATGCGTGGTCAAATTCGTTTCCGGCTGGAGATATTTCTACTTACTGAACTGCACTCATTATTTTTGTTACTGCTGTACGACAGGTTATACCGGATCAACCGGAGAGAGTGGACCCGCAGGCAGAACAGGAGCCACGGGACAGAGAGGACAACCTGGGATCCAAGGTGACCGTGGATTTACCGGAGATACGGGAGGCACCGGATTCACCGGATTTATCGGACTGCCGGGAGATCGAGGGTTTACCGGATCCACTGGTGCTACCGGTCCGGCTGGGCGCAGGGGTCCAGCTGGATTGCCTGGAGCTATTGGTCAGGGTCAGATTGGGCCGGCTGGGCCGCCGGGGCCTGTCGGCGCTACTGGAGTCACCGGATTCACTGGTAAAGCTACGATACAATACAATACAATATTCGTTTAATTCAATCGTAGACAGACCGCTACGTAGGTTACAATGAATTACGCAAGTATTAACAGCTATTGCTTATTTCGCTGTTTAAAGTAACCTGAATAAGTGTGCCATTTATAGTACGAAAATAATTGACTATTCGTTGTATTTTGGACACTTTAAAATAGTGATTTTTTGGTTTGTCTTTCGTTTGTCGTTGTTGTTACGTATATAAGTGTACAAAACATCAGTTTATACACTTGTTAACGGCGACATTGAAGGTCACACACATCGAAAACAGCAAAAATCACAAAAGGTGACATTGCCCGCATCACACTGACTGTGTGTCAATGTGCTGCTGAATAATATCACTTTTTGTGATTTTTGCTGTTTTCAATGCGCGAGTTCTTCAATGTTGCCATTAGCAAGTGTATAAACTGATATTTTGTACATTTATATTTGCTGTTTTATTACTAAAATACTGTTTTCCTACTGGTGATCAGTTACAAAGATATTGCGCTTCAGATATTTTTTACAGTAGCCAAGCCGCTTATAACTGTTACTTACTACCTGATGGCGTGACTGAACAAAGCAGACGACACGCGTCAGACATGACGTCACCACTGGCCTGCATTCCGGACAATGTTGAACGAAATTCCTTTTATATCCACAAAATGGCCATCTAAATAAACGAACTAATATTGCACGCATCACCCGCTTAATATAGGCCCAAACAACACTTAAATAATGCTAATTTAACTAATCATATTATTGCAGTTATTGGACCGTTGCGTAAAATGGCCGACCACAAACGTCTATAAAGTCGCGTCAGACTACAGTCTAAGCCCATATCGTAGTTAACAGAGTTCTAGCCAATTTTTGGCAAAGATTCTACAAATTTCGTTGCCGTGGCAATGAGAGTCAACCGTGGTAGACTTACTAAAATTATTTATTCGCCCCACTCTCAAAACCCCTTGTTAGATGCAAGAATCTCAGAGATATATTGTACATTATGTTGAATTGTAGTCCCTTTTGTCGCAAGTTTCGTTCCCATTGCAACGAGGGTCAGTCGGAGTAAAATTCGATTGGCAGCATTCGCTGGTGCATCCCTGAAAATCCCCCTATATGCAAAAATCTCGCAGATATCTCTTACACAAGCCAAGTTATACCCAATTTTGTCCCAAATTTCGTTGCCATGGCAACGGGGGTTGGTCGAGGGAAAATGCGATTGGCAGCATTCAATGGCCTATCTACGATAACTCTCCTATAGACGCAAAAAAGTTAGCAGATATCTTTTATACAACCCGAGTTATAGCTCATTTTGTTTCAAATTTCGTTGCCATAGCAACCAGGGAGGGTCTGGGGTAAAATTGAATAACACCATTAGATTGGCCATCCCAAAGCCATACCATAGAACCACAAATTACGACTTTATCTTATACGCAGCCAAAGTTATGACCGTTTAAATAATTTTTTAATTTCCCCATTGGCGCCATTGTAATTTTTTTTTCGAATTTTTGTAATAAATACGTTAAATATTCAATTTTAATTTTCTAACTCCAACAAGGCGCACCCTTGCCTGATACCGCATCGTTTGAGCCATTGCGCGCAAAAATTTCCGTTGAGGGGTCTGACCTGTAGGTGCGTGGAAGAAAAAGAAGTATATTGCTATTAAAATGTTTGCATATATTTCACTTATTTGCCGAGAAGCCCCCTTGTGCAGATTTACATGAAATTTTGCATGAGGGGTCATCTAGCCGACGTAATCAACTGTGCCAAATTTTATCTCAATCAGATGATGGGTTTTGATTCTGTGGGGGTCGAATTTTTGGCTTTCCCGTAGGAAAGAGAAGTCGCCGTTAACACAGGGCTTGAACTACCGTTCAGCCTGTGATAATAGACTTTCTCGTAACTTACTGCCATGGGAGGGATGCTTCCTGTGGGCTGGCGATCAGAGCAGCCCATCCTGTCATCACGATATTCGTCGTATATCATGACTGCATGGCGGTAGCATCTTTTAGTGCTTTGACGCTTTTTTGTGGCCGCCAGTAATGGCGTTGGCTTACTGCCTGTGGAAGTAGTGTCGCAACAGTTTCCAGAAGTTTGCTTGGAATAGCTGAGCTAACCTAGCCTAGATTAACTCTGGACATTTGGACATAATGTGGTCATTTGAGCGAGTAACTGACTGACTGTTGTGCAGCTATTGTTGTTGTCATCGTCTTTGCTTTGTTTCAGTATTATTTCGAACATTGAATATTTGCTGTATTTATTTCATAATATTTGCACAGTTGTCACTTAATGGGGGCGCTGAAATGGAAATGGCTGAATTTGCAAGAAGTGGAAATTTTAAGGAAACGCCCAAAAATTCGCATCCGTGTGAGTTTGCAAAGAATGGACTTTGCAAAGAATGCGTGTGCCTATAGCCTATAGACGGACTATGTCGTGTCTATCACAGTTCCGTTGGCGGCAGTATTTGCCCTGCTATACCTGTATATATCATGTGAGAATGATTGCATCTTGTTTTAAGCATTCAACATAAAGCGTATTTGATTTTAATACCGAACTTCATTAGTGTGGAAGTAAACTTTACGTTTGTCAAAATTAACTGTACATTCAGACAACAAGATGATTTGGACGTTCTAAATTAGCTGATGATGTCAAATGTCTGCACGTTTATTATCAAGTTACTTACAGTAACAGTGTGTATCTTGCTATTAGTATGATATTCAGTTAATCATTTCTGAACATTCATTAACATACTTTAACAGTGTGGAAAAATGTAACCTTCACTTGCAAGCTAGTTTTCTTGCAAAGTCTATTCTTTGCAAATTTAATTCCTTACAAATTCAATTTTTTGCATTTTCCTTTCCTTGCAAATTTAACTTTATCTTTCTTTGCATTTTCCGTTCTTTGCAAATTTCACACTTCGTCGAAATCTACCGTTTTCCTTCCATTTTGCTTTTCTTACAAATTCCATTCTTTGCAAAGTGAGGCGACCTCTTCAATGCTCAAGCGCTTTTGGCTTCGCAAATCGCGACATAAGGGGTACCTGGTCGATACAAAGTTCGGCACCAACGATTGCTAAAAGTTTGCTTATTACATTATTATTGGCCTAACCGAGCTGAAGTAATTATCCCGGACGGCGGAATGCATATCAATTAGACAAAAATAGTAACTTTTCACTTGTAATGCAAGGCAAATAGTTTTCTAAAATTTTTGTGGGTTCTGTTCCACAGTGACTGATCTGTGAGTATGGTTCTGGTCACTCTCGTCGGATACTTATTTAACTGAATGCGTGTGAATTTCGCAGGAACAAGAGGCTCTCCAGGACTGCGTGGTCCCAACGGTGACTTTGGAACGACCGGCAACTCGGGTCCGACGGGTCCGGCTGGATTTGCCGGACCACGTGGCGGCATCGGCCAGCCAGGCGAGCGTGGTTTCCAGGGCGTAGTTGGACCACAGGGCGGCACTGGATTCCAGGGACCTGTCGGCGACCCGGGAGCCACAGGCGAGTCCGGACCGATAGGATTTACCGGCAACGTCGGATCAATCGGCGCCCGAGGTCCACCTGGATTCACTGGTGACACCGGTGCTACCGGACCTGCCGGAATCGCCGGAGATATTGGACCATCCGGTCAGATAGGTCCGCAGGGCGCGACTGGAGCTAAAGGTGTGCTTGGTAACACCGGATCCGTGGGACAGCCGGGAATTATCGGCCCTCAGGGTGACAGGGGACCCCAGGGAGCGCAGGGCCCGATAGGCCCCATCGGACCCAGCGGATTCGACGGTATGGTTGGAGTACCTGGTGTGCGCGGGCCGACCGGGGCTACGGGACAGTCAGGGTCACAGGGCTCTCAGGGTCAGAGAGGGCCCCCAGGTCCACCGGGAAACACAGGAGCCACGGGACGTGACGGACCACGCGGCCCCCTAGGTCCGTCCGGAGACAGGGGACCTTTAGGCCCGCCGGGGAACACAGGAAGTACTGGAACCGCGGGATTCAGGGGTGATCAAGGTCAGCCGGGCGATATCGGTCCACCAGGAGCTCCTGGAAACACCGGAGGAGTGGGATTCATCGGCGATCCTGGTGAACAGGGAATAGCTGGACCCCAAGGACCCGCCGGACGCACCGGTGCCACCGGGGCGACGGGATTCGGCGGACGTCCTGGACAGAATGGAGTGCCCGGGGTTTCCGGTCTCAGCGGAGATACCGGAGCGACCGGATACGCCGGTCAGAACGGTCAGCGTGGTCCGCCCGGCCCGCCAGGTGATACCGGTAACACTGGGCCGCTCGGGTCACCTGGACCCGCCGGACCCCAGGGACCTCGCGGTGACCAGGGAGCTACCGGGATTGTTGGAATCAAAGGACCGCCGGGTCCTGCAGGGTTCTTTGGTCCGTTGGGACCGCCTGGCCCAGCCGGACCGCCCGGCGATACCGGATTTGTTGGACGGCAAGGCCCACCTGTAAGTGACATTCGGTATTTTTACGTGTTTTCACGAACAATATGCGCTCATTTTTGTTATTAAGCAGCAGCAGCTAAAAGCCTGGAAGCACTTCTTGACAGATATATGAGCGAATGAGTCAATTCTCTCAAAACTGCCAGAAGACAATAGGTTTTTGTTAACCAGTTGCAAAGATTTGTAAATAGATGCTATGCGCATCATGTTAAGTGGTGTTAGACTTTGCCGTTGCCGTTATTATCATCACTTAGGCCTATGTGACCGAGACTGTGGACAATATTTTGCAGACGTTAGGTTGACTTTCATCATTTTTTGGTTTACTGCCATTTGTCGTTATTTATAGTCGTAATAAACGTTGTTTTAAATCACCGTTGCTTTTACAGTGACTCTAAACGTTACTAAGAATTTTAGAAAAAGTTGAAAATAATATAAGGAAAAACATCAAAGCGTGTTTTAATCAAGTAGTTTTTTTATTCAGAACTTTGTTGTATGTGAGGATGATTGTGTGGCGCGCAGGGTCCGGATGGCGTGAGGGGATCGCCAGGAAACACCGGCAGCACCGGAGCTACCGGTCAGCCGGGATTCCCAGGTCCGCAAGGTCCGTCCGGCAACACGGGCGCATCCGGACCGGTCGGCGACACCGGATTCGCCGGACAGCCCGGACCCCAGGGGTTCCGTGGACCCCCCGGAGGTCCGGGAGACACTGGGAATACTGGGCCCCAGGGTCCAGCCGGACCGCAGGGTCAACGCGGGATTCTCGGACCCCAGGGATTCACCGGACGCGACGGAATAGCCGGCGCTACTGGAGCCACTGGGTGGACGGGTGGCTACGGAGCGACAGGTAACACGGGAGCGACTGGAGACACGGGTCAGACGGGACCTGTTGGTGTCATTGGACAGAGAGGTGAACAGGGAGAGCCCGGATTAGCTGGACCCGCTGGAAACACCGGATATACAGGTGACTCCAAATCACACTCACACTGCCTACCATGTATTTAACCTTTGTGTTACAATTTTCTAAATCTTTCACGGACTTAGTTCATTTTCATTGGTTTTACGCGTTCTTGTGTTTGAACATCTAGCAGCGATGGTGATGCTCCTGCTACTGAAATAAGTCTGCCCCTCGAAGATCCGCGAAAGAACCCGGATCGCCACCAAAATGTAACCGTCTCCTTCTTCAACCCTTTCTCGTCGGCGGAGGTGATCAGGAAGCGCACTAAAGATCTTTTTGAGTATGCGCTATATAAATTTACACTTTACTTTACTTACTTTACTATACAATTTGATTTGGCGAATAGGCGATTTAATTTTGCTGCCATTGTGTCCTTTAAGAAAGTTTTAAACTGTGATCAAAAAATGCCTTCAAAATCCATTTGTAACTGTCACTATTCTATTTTAGCAATAATCTTGTTGCTTGTAGTCAATACACTAATAGTTTTGACATTGAAGTTTATCAATCAGAATTTTTAATCAGCCGAAGCTGTTTTAAAGTGGACAGCATGGTAATAATTATTATGAACACGTGTATTTGCCATAAAATGACAAACGGACAGACAAAAAGACGTACAACGGTACAAATAGCCTACAGATAAAACAGCTGTGTTAACAACAATTGAAGTCGGTGATAATCGTTAAAAGACGAGTACGGTAAGAGCTGATGTGATGATGTTCTAGGTTCGACCGGAGCGACTGGACGCGAGGGTGTCCAAGGTCCTCGCGGTCCATCCGGTCTTCTCGGCGTCCAGGGCAACACTGGGCGACCTGGCCTCTTAGGTCGACAGGGCTTCACTGGCGCTACAGGCCGACGTGGCGTCGCCGGTACGTATACGTGGTGGGCCAAAAATACACGGGTTTTTAAGAGTTTATAGCGCTGCAACGATTTTTGCAAATTACACAGAAAATATTTAAATGCATTCGTACAAATTTTTTACACTTAGGCCTATTTTAGACAAAATTACAGAAATCTTTGATATATAACAACACGTCTTTCTAAAAGAACGGTTGCCAAGTTATCAGCGTTCAAAACAATGCATTTTGCCCGCCTTGTACATGCATCACTGCCATTCGTTCTTTCCGCTGTCGCGTTCTATCAACGCACTGCAAGTGTAAGGCTGTGCAGGGTCAGAATGAAACGATGTGTTACGATGAATGATTTGTGCTGCAAAACTGGCAGGAGAGCTGTATGTTGTGACCTTGCCATGCGTGATGTATCGGTCAGAATTTTTAGCAAAACTGTTGTACAAGGGCTAAAGGAGTATAGGAACGTTACTGGACACAGCGCATGTTGTGATGGGTCGATGATGTGTGTCGACAGGTGACCCTGGTGTTGCGGGTCCTCTTGGTCAGCAAGGCTACACCGGGTACACCGGCGCGACCGGATGGACCGGTTTCACTGGAGACCGCGGAAGGACTGGGGCTACCGGGTGGACCGGACACACTGGAGTCCAAGGTATCGGAGGAATCGAAGGACGTCGAGGCCCCCCGGGCAGCTCTCAAGGTCAGCATTGATCTATCTAGATTGTACCACACTATATACGTGCGTGTCTTTGGACTTTGGTTTTATGCTCTTCTATTTTCAAATATCTTTCGCTGCTGCTTCTACATTCTGGAATAGGCCTACTCTCTGTGAATACTAGAACTGCTAGTACTCTAAAAACTAGAGTAGCATAGGCACTGGCGCCTAAGTCTATTGCTCAATCCTTTTATCGGCCCTTTGAACCGCCAATGATACGTTAAATCCGTACAGCCCAAGTCCGCCGGATGGCCGTCTTTGGGAGCAGCCGTCGCGTCTAACCGACTGGGTCAGTAGCCTATTTACCGATTCACACCCAGGACGCGACTCAACCCAACTCAACTGTTGAGTTGAACTGATTGTTTTTTTGGCGTCATAAGTGTGAGCTCGAATTACCGACGCAGCTCAGCTGTCGGCAACTGTATGCGAGAGTTGAGTCACATCGTCTGCAGTTGTGTTTACACCTACGACGCGATTCAGCTCAAGAGCTGAGACGCGTCGGCGTCGTAGGTGTGAACTGGCCGTATGCGACTAGTCTTCTTTTAGGCTTATTAAGTTGCCTACTGTTACAACTTGCCTTTACTTCCCGTCGGCAGTACTCTAAACTACTCTGAACTAGAGTTAACGTAATAACGTGTTGAAGAATTAACGCGCGTTAAAAAAAATTAACGCACATGCGTAAATTTAGGCTACTAAATTCTGTGAAGCAGGAGTTTCATTATTCCATTAAACAGCAGCTTTTTGACAGTGGAATAATATTCGAGTAACTAAAATTGTTTTGTTGTCGTTCCATCACTACTGTCACGGTCTTGCGACTCAGCCACGAGTTCGTCGGTCGTTATTTCGACGTTAAAAAATTAACGCCTCGACAGCACTACTCTGAGCTGGTGACGTGATGCCAGGGTGCGTTATCACCTGCATGGTGTGACGCATATTTGCTCAATTCGCGGATTATCTGGCCGACGTAGACAGTAGACTGTGAAGTGAGATATGCCGTACGTGGGTACGTTCTGAACTGGTTCGTATATGATGCCTGCTGGGTGCGGGTGCGTTCAGGTCTGGTGGATTCGCAGCCGATCCTGTCGGGTTTGGACGCGCACGAGGAGGAGCTGACCAAGCTGAGCGGAGGCGTTCAGATGCTCATTTACGGCATGGTCGGCTGGCTGTCGGTCGTCACGGTCGCCGCGCTGGTCATATTCGTCGGTGTTTACGTGCGAATGTCTCGCGTCGCGCGGTCGCTTGATGACGCAGAGACCGGCTCATCCATCGCCTCCGCTGACTCCAGGTCAGTACTACCAGTGAGAGTGACTACTGGCTAGTGATTGCAATTCCGGGATTGAATTCTCAATTTCGGAATCCGGGATTCAGACACTGTAATCCCAGGATTTTCCGAATCCAGTTTTCGGGATTAGGCTTAGGCTACAGCTAGGTTGTTCGTTATTATGGCATTCCCAATAGACACAGTACTTCATGCAGTAGTAGGCAGTGGGCTCCTGCGAAAGGCATACATTGTATTTGATCTGTAAGAAGTAACGTGACGGTCAAAATACAAATCACAGCAAATCCACAACAAAGAGTAGGACTCTATTGTGCATATAATATTCTATTGATTGGACGGCTGAAATGGTTATTTGTATCATTTAACACGCGAAAACGTACAGTTTTTACTAATTTTTGTAATCCAGAAATCTTGGGATTGGGACGCCACCCATCCGGGATTCGGGATCTGGGATTGCAATTTCTACCACTGACGCAGCAAGGTCTAAGGGGCTTTGGTTCAGCAGCAAGTTATTGGCCTTGAGTTGCCAGGCCCAAATTAGGTTTGGGGAGGGACAGCGAACCCCCTCTACGCCAGCTATAGGAGCTTGGGGAACGCTGTAAGCTACACAGCTATTTTTGGCCTTAGTTTTGTGTCGCCCCGCTCGGGGGAGGGGGCAGTGTTCATTAGACCGCCTGAACCCCTGGTTCTTACGCCGCTGGTCAGTGCAGATCCCATACAGACTACAAACAACACAAACTACACTGTGTCTCAAAAACGGACCCCAACATTATCGATCGTTACTTGACGAATTATCAAATTTTTATAGTTTTCACTACAAATATGTCTGACACAACTGGTCATGAATAGGCCGCTAAAATTAAAATATTCCACCTTGTCCAATGTGTGCTTCTGCACTACCTGGGGTAAATGGAGCACACGAAATAGACTCTGAAATGAACGAAAAACGCCAAAAACATCCGTGACATTATCGATTGTAACTTGGAGAAATATCGTGTTTAATACGCTAATGTATTGTACTCTTCGTAAACCTAGGTCGCTAGCAACTTTGCTGAATGCTGCAGCCCCAGTGTGATGAGAAATCAGAAACGAAATCTGTGTTGGGATTTCGGTGCGAATCGGAGTAGCCATGATGTCTCGAGTTAGTTGCGATGTATCATGTTAGTTGGTTGCGTGCAGGTCAAAGGCGGCGTCTCTGCCGTCGCAGTTAACTCAGAGCCTCGCGCCGCGGGAAAAAGACTCGGCTCCGACCTTCCTCGACGTCGACTTTCCGTCCAAGACTTCCGCGTCGTCCGAGCCCCGTCTTGAAATGACTATTGACGACGTCGCTGACGATGACATTGATAATGATGATGATGATGCCGATGATGTAAGGCCTCATCGTCAGGGTGCAGTAGTAGACAGTGCTTCCGTAGACATTGGTCCAACGCCCGTACACAGCTGAGATGAGATCTGTGATGGTGAAAGATGAAGCAGCTCATGTGGCTTTGTGTTCTGTTTTGTCCTGTGCTTTAACTTGCTCAACCGTAAAACCTTGACGATACATACATATGTGGTCGTTTTGTATGTACACTGTGGGGCATAAAAAAAACACCAAAATTTGTTCATCATAATTTGAAGTGATCCAATTTTAATAAGAATATTCCTGATACAACTAGCCATCAAACGTCTGTTTAATTTCCCACCTCACCCATTGTTTGTTTCTGCACTACCTGGGGAAAGAAAACGAACAAAATAGTGCATTTTTAACCACTGGTATTATTGCTTAATCAAAAAACACACAAAACGCACATTTTGTCCATATTTTTTATCATTTTAGCTGACAATTTATCTAATTGTCCCATTTTTAACTGCCTACATAAATGTTTGAAATGTTGGCCCACAAATATGGGCTCGGCTCGGAGACACTTTCTCCATTCGTTGATAGCAGCGTTGATAACGTTCTGCTCCAGACCAATCCAGACTTCACCAGTCACTTCTTGAATTCATCAATATTCCTGAATGTTATGTCTATTTAATAGCCGTGCTGCTGCACAACAGTCAAACCTTGTAATTGATTGGCTGTTGGTGGCCACATATCCGGAAAGACGAAATTTTATAAAGTTTTTTTGTTGATCTCAATGCATATTTTGTCTGTTCTATTTTTTCCAGGTAGTGCAGAAGCAGATGTTAGGTGATGTGGGAAACTGAACGGCCATTTGATGGCCAGTTGTGTCATGAATATGCGTACCAAAAATTATTAAAATTGGATAACCTTTCTTTAAGTTATGGCCAAAAAATGGTGTTTTTTATGCCGTTACAGTTAACTTTTTTTCGTTAATTGCTGCAAGCTGCTGAGCGACTCGTGTTTGTTAGCGCCTTCTGGTGCTAGCTGCGGCTATCTAACGGCGTCGTTGTTGTTGTTTTTGTTGTTATTGTTCGATTACTGCTCTGCAATTTGTATTAACCCTTTAAAGCACGCGCTAACATTCACTCTGGACTGCACTGGTCGTTCGTTATAAAGCAGTGAAAGACGCTGCCATGGTATCAGATATAAATTATGTATTGCCCACACTTCAGTCACATCTTGTCAGGTGTGTCTTGTCACACTGCTTTTTAATCTGTAGCTGTTGTCAATAGTAATAGTAATTGTTAATACACGCACACACACACACACACAGACGGTCCTTAAGTAAGTGCCAGATGAACTAGAAGCCTTGTATAAATCGGCAAGCCTGCGTCGATCACATTTTCATGTAGTGTTGTTTAGTGATGGGCCGAAAATGTTAACAGTCAGCTGTGACACGCAAGTCCGAAGCGGCACGACTTCCACTCGGTCTTTTCTTGCCCAACTCAACCCTTAAAAACACGCTGCGGCAACGCCCAAATTTAGGTCAATTCAGCCTCCTAACCCAACCCAACTTTATGCAATTTAGCAGCCAGGCCGTTTAAACAAAACCAACGGAATGTAAGGATCATGGGGATTAATCGCCGTTGCACTGTTATGAAAATTAGCATCGTTTTATGTAATAATAGTAGGGTATTAGATGTTCTTACTACTGTAAAGATAGCGCCGTGTGTGGCCGCATATTGTTTAGCCTACGTGAATGATTTTAGCTGATGAAAATCGTCGTCATCGTAACGGGCAGTTTGCGTTAGAAATGATATGTTTGCTCATTCACTCAGTCTTTCGTCTGTTCATAGATCGGTCGATGCAGTTAACTGTACATACATAGCCTATGATCAGCTATAGTAACTAATTGCTCGCCTACTAGGCTACTGCTCTTTTTCTGTATGTCTGTGTTGATGATATTAAACTTGTAATCTACAAACATATCAACGTGAGTCCTGCTTTGAAGTAGGCCTAATTAATCGCCGTTGCACTGTTATGAAAATTAGCATCGTTTTATGTTTGCCAACATTGTAAAGACAGAATAGCACGTAACCACATAGGCCTATAGGCCCTAGGCGTAGAGAGTAACTCAGAGCAATAGTCCCACTGTCCTACAAGTCAACAATTGCACTAATAGTTGCCGTAAAATAATTAAGACATGATACAAACTGTAACGTCGTGCAACCTAGTCATAGGCCTATTAATCAGAAAAAAACTCCACTAAAATGCAAAAACTTGGGAAAAAGTAAGTCATTTTAATATAGCTCGTTTGAAAACGAGGACTGTAGTGTCTACGTCGGGCTGGTGTAAAACATTTCACGTTCATCAGGTGACTTAAGTCTTAAGCTGCTATGGTCCTCGATGCGCTGTTCATTTTGACGCGAGATGCGCGAGTTGCACGCGAAATTTTTCGTCGACAGGCTTATTAGTGCAGGTGCCCGGTTGATGCTGTTTACCGCACATCATTTCGTCAACAGCGCGTGACGCTGCTGTATCGAATGCAACAATCTACATGCGGTATTCGGCTCACACTGATGTGACGGCTGCAGGCAGAAAAATTGCATTCAAAATTGCGGCCAAACCGCTGCAGATCGAGACATGGTTACAATTGACATTGGGTATTAGTAGATGACTAATGATCAGTCTTAAGTCTAAGACTTGAATCAATATCTGTGTTATAGGACAATAGGGCCTGTCAGCCTTTTTTGATGATCTTTTCACCTTTCCCAATCACACACAGGTGTGATTGGGAAAGGTGAAAAGGTCATCAAAAAAGGTGTGATTGGGAAAGGTGAAAAGGTCATCAAAAAAGGCTGACAGGCCCTATTGTCCTATAACACAGATATTGATTCAAGTCTTAGACTTAAGACCTGCCACCTGCCACACCTGCCACCTGCGTGTTTCCTGGGAGGGGGCCTGGGCCTGGGCGTTTTTTTAAAATTCGGCCCCTTACTGGGGAGGGACCTAAGCCCTTACTGGGGGCACCTCTTTACTTACTGCATACGCTGCGTTTTTCTAGGGGGCCTGCACCTTTTCCTAGATCTGTACGGTACCTTTCCTACACCCTTTCTAACCGTTCCCAATCCCTAAAACTAAAACCCGCCTTCTAGGACTAAAACTAATTTACCTCTCCCAAGACAGTCACACATGCCGGCCGTTTCACGACCTTTTAGCCTTCTCCCAGTCAGCTGCATCACACCTGCTCGTAGTGCGTCGGCGCCCGAGCACCCAACTCTCAGCGTGCAGCGCTGCTATCAATCGCGCTATCGATTGATAGCAGCGCTACACGCTATGCAGCGCTGCATAGCGCACAGATCTAGGAAAGGTACCGTACAGATCTAGGAAAAGGTGCAGGCCCCCTAAAAAAACGCAGCGTATGCAGTAAGTAAAGAGGTGCCCCCACTAAGGGCTTAGGTCCCTCCCCAGTAAGGGGCCGAATTTTAAAAAAACGCCCAAATGCAGCTATGCAGCGCTGCATTTGAAGCAAATACGCAATTGTTCATATTACGTACTTGAAAACGTCATTGTGCGTCATAGTGCCGGTCGCCCTATAACTGCCGTCTTCTTCCTGTTTAGCTGCAAAGCGAGACGGTCTCGAGACGTACTAACGTCTCGTCTCGGTCTCTTCTCGGTCTGGGCAGAAAGGGGCATATTTGCGGTAGATTTGTGGTGGAAAAGGATAATTTAAACTTGCGGTAAACATGTGGTGGAAAAGTAGACTTTGCGGTAGAAAGCAAAAGATTTGAGGCAGACTTGCGGCAAACGTGCTGCAAAGGGGGCAGACTGTGCGGCAGAAAAAGGGGCATATTTGCGGTAGATTTGTGGTGGAAAAGGATAATTTAAACTTGCGGTAAACATGTGGTGGAAAAGTAGACTTTGCGGTAGAAAGCAAAAGATTTGAGGCAGACTTGCGGCAAACGTGC
>Ga0209367_1006349_pt1 | contig 16376 bp, 14 predicted proteins | sample WorMetLIZISLAND2_FD_187412 | JGI IMG/M metagenome (GOLD analysis project Ga0209367, IMG submission 187412) | Marine gutless worms symbiont microbial communities from Max Planck institute for Marine Microbiology, Germany - Olavius geniculatus... ... | reverse complement strand
TAATCTAGAGCTGAATAAAATCGAACAGTAGAATAACCACTACAACTGCTACCACAACTACTGCTACTCCTATTTCTACTTCGACTATAAGTAACCCCTACTTTACCATTACCATACTCTACCCTTACCATAACCTACGTCACCCCTATTGTTACCGTAATCTTACGACTACACTACCACTATCTTGCCCCTATCCTTACTACTACCACTACTACGTATACCGCGATGGGAGTCACATTTTTGACAAACTACAATAATAATTTAAAATGACCCAACACTAGCACCAACATTGTCTGCTGGCGTCGTCATGACACTATCAACTTCCGCTAAATTTAACGACTCAAAATCCGTCTGTTTTGTCTCCAAACTCTACTTTTCGCCAGTATTTTATTTATTTTATTGTGCGTAAAGAGGACGGCAAGAAAAAAAGGGAAGGGAAGGGAAGGAAAGGCACAAAAAGTCACGCAAGCGTTATATTTCATTTATTAGTGGGAAAGCCCCCCGTAAACGGATTTTCACCAAATTTTGCACATCAGGAGATATGCTCGACCTAATCATCTGTGCAAATTTTGGTGTGGAAAAATTAAGGGGTTTGGGAAATACGATGGGTCAAATTTTCGAGTTTCCCATTGAAATGGCTGGTCACCCTTACAACAGGGCTGGCACTACCGCGCAGCCTGAGATAAAATACTGTTTTTCTACAGGTGGTGAATTCAGTGGCCTCTATCCGCACATTCAAAATCGAAATAAGGCACAATCCCCCACATTTGGACTCAAGTCTCCCCTTTCAGGTTCTTTTCCCTCCCCTGGGGAAGTTTTGTTAAGGGTGTAGATTGCCCAGTGAAAAAAGGGAAAGTTTTGATCTGCACCCAAAACAAACCACAAACCCCCCTATTTTTCACTGGGTGCAAACTGTGCCCACCATATAACAGAACAAAAGCTGCTGGATCAATTACAGACATTATATATAAACAAGAAAAGCCCAGCTAATGCAACGGGGAATGCGCAACATCGATGCAAGTTTATAAATGCCTAATACACAACAGCGACCGTCTCATGCTCAGAAACTCTTTTATTAGGCATTAGGATCTCAACTTTTTCTCTTTTCGCAAACCCATTATCAAACAGCTATCGTCCTTCGTTATATCGCCCATAGGCTTACTGAGCCATGTAAAACCATTAAACCAAAAAAATATTATGCATAAACACAACATGACTTAATGATGTCGTCACAATGCATTGCTATAAATATGTAAACAATTTTGAAATAAGTATTAAATTATTGCTTTGAGTAAACTTCAAAACATTGTGCATTGGCAAATATAGCGTCAATTTTGGGACTGGCATGTGTTTTCCTAGGTAGGGTGATTACATAATAATCGTGAGGTGTCCAGCATAATTTTACTTGTATCATATGTTAAAATATGTGGCACAGGCACATACGCAATTACCGGGTGGTCCAAAAAGCGGATCCCCTGTTTCAATTTTGTGATAACTTCTGCAAATGTACACCGATTTTAACCATTTTTTTTACCGTTACAACAAGAAATCTACAACGCACACAAGTAAAATTACGATGGACCCCTCACGATTATTATGTAATCACCCTACCTAGGAAAACACATGCCACTCCCAAAATTAACGCTATATTTGCCAATGCACGATGTTTTGAAGTTTACTCAAAGCAATAATTTAATACTTATTTCAAAATTGTTACATAGCAATGCATTGTGATGACATCATTAAGTCATGTTGTGTTTATGCATATTTTTTTGGTTTAATGATTTTACATGGCTTCGTAGGCCTACGGGCGATATAACGAAGGACGATAGCTGTTTGATGATGGGTTGGCGAAAAAAGAAAAGTTGAGGTCCTAACGCCTAATAAAAGAGTTTCTGAGCATGAGACGGTCGCTGTTGAGTATTAGGCATTTACTAAGCATTAGCGTAACTGTTGGTGTTGCCGACTGGCCATTCACAGTGACAAATCAAGTATGCAGCATCGATATAAGGAGCATTGTATGTTTTGCTAGGTAGAGTAATTACAGAATAAAGGTGAGGTGGTAGGCATAATTTTACTTTTATGTAATATGAATTTCGCGACGTAACAGTACAAAAATGGCTAAAATCAGTGCACATTTATGGAAATTATCGCCAAATAAATGAAGGGGGTCCACTTTTTGGACCACTCTGTATATGCAAATTTTTGCACATGCGACATACGCGATTTTCAAAATACAATTATATGCGAAAAATATGCAATATGCGGGCTTTGGCAAACTACGAGATCACATATTTGCATATAACTGGCATCCCTAAATATCAGTACTGTCAGTGACTGGTCAGCGTACCAGTGGTGCTGGTAGTTCTTCTCAATGCCTCGCTTGAGGAAAGTCAGTTTGTTTTGCTGTTGGTCATTGTCCTTCGCGTACTTCTTCGTACATGCAAACTTCACCGTTTCGTTCAGGTTGAACGTCGCCTGCCAACGTACAAACTAGTCAGACCTCGAGTTCACCAGCAGTAACAGCAGCATTTTGGGGTGAAAAAATGAGAGAAGCACAAACTTGCATTTTCCGACAGACAGCTGCAAATTTAAACAAAAAAACTGAGCTAATGCTCATGAAACGCGTGAGAGCCTATAGCAGTTCCTGTTCGCAGGTCATCTTGGTCTATCTCCATCCATTTCATTGCAATTCACTCTTTTGCAGCCAAAAAAGTCGCCAAAAAAGTCGCTAAAAAATCACTTAAAATCAATATTTTTAGTGTTCAAGGTTATTCAACGTCATCAATGTTGACATTCCAAAGAAGCTCGTCATCAGTACTTGTTATGATAAGCAGCATAACCATTTTCATGCTAGACAAGACAACAGCGGATAAATAACCACTTTTTAGAAGGGTACTCCTCTTTGACACCCATGTGCACAGGCCTCTTTGAATAGAGGGCCTGGACTTGGACTGCTAAAATCAACATTCAATGCCGAAAATTTCACATGCAGATTGTCTTGGTCTATCTTCAGCCATTTCGGCACAATGCACTCTTGAAATGAGTGTTGCTGCCCAAAATCGCGAAAAATTCACTAAAACCCCCTATTTTGGGGGTTCAAGGTCATTCAAGGTCATCGACGTTTACATTTCTAAAAAGCTCATTGCCAGTGCTTGTTATGATAAGCAGCATGTCTGTGCCTATCTTCAACCACTTTCACGTTAGACGAGCCAATAACAGTAGAATAACGCTTTTTCAAGTAGGGTGCCCCTCTTTCTCCCCCTTGTTCGTGGGGACCCCCTTCAACCAGTGGCATGAAATTTTGTCACAAAATACTAGAGACTCTAGGCTATCATGTGGTGAAAACCAAAAAACTCTATCACACCCGGCTTGGAATGGTACCGGGACGTGACAGACACAAGACACAAGACACCAAGACAGAATTACCATAGCTAATACGCGATATAGCGTAAACAGAGATAGTCTCTAGAAATTTCCCTAAAATCAGGGATTTTTAGTGACAAAATTCTGCATATTTGGAAGATACTTTTCTGAGAGTCTTAAATTGAGAGAAAGGGAAATTGCTAAGACGGGTGCCGTGTGGCAAGGCGAACTGATGCCGACCAAGCAGCAGTCATACAGTGAGTAGCAAGCAGAGAGGGAGCAGATCAGGCAGATTTTCCACATCCATGACTGTCTGCCATACTGACATCTAGTGGTGAATAAAAGTTGCTCTGAGAAAGGCAGCAGCACCGCAGCAGTTGCCTAAATGTATGTTATAATAATGTAACTCCACCAACTTATACAGCTTATTGTGATTAGTAGCTGTATAGCACCATCATATAGCCGGCTAAGCATGATAGGAACAACTTCCCAATGCTGGGCATCACTAGTAAGATTTCTGCAAGTGCACAGACTGCACTAGACTGACATGTGACGCGGAAACAGCTCGGAACAGGCATGAACAGTGCACACAAAGAGACACACATACAACCGCCAGGAAAAACTTCCAGACAACAGCTTGCAGGCAGCTTATTCTTAGAGCTACTGTTCTCATGAATAAGCATAAATTAACAATCAAGCCTAGTGACATTTTTATCTGTCCCACTGCTACAGCATAGCATGAGACAGATTATAAAATCACTTCTGTCACACAGTCTTTCTGTCATTCCGTCTGTAAACACTTTTACGGTCACAATTTTGATTCAATTTTAATGAAATTTTGCACAGTAATTCGGAGCCCGAAAAGTAAGATCGAGTTTGTATAGGATAAAAATCTGATAACTCCTTCCCCTATTTTACCCCAATTTTTAACCCCAGTAATGCATTTTTAATAGAAAGGTTCTTGCACCACAGCAAAAAATCATGTGGGCTTATAGTGGTGCTAGCTCAAAAAGCGTGTCTATGTGGCTGCTATAGGCACAAAAAAAAGAAAAATAATCTAATCCCCCATTTTGAGCCCTCAGCCCCCAAAATTGTGATCACTGCATTTTCAATGGAAACAAGTTCATCAGTTAGACCTACAGCTGTGCCACATATGATCAACGTTTTGCGACATAAAGTCGCTTCTGTGCAGATTATTTCAACAAAATGGCTGAATTAGGATTTGCTACAGTATTTAATTTACACAATACACATGTGTATAAAGACGGTAACGCAATGCCAGAAGTTTGGAAAAATAATGATCTCAGACAGGTGAACAAAATGTCAATCTCGAATTATATTTGTGTTCGCCAGAGGATGCCACCTCCGTATGCATTATTATTTTATATAAAATTTGTTCAGCTACTGCGTGTGCTGTTATTTTACATTTGCATACGTAGGCCTACATTTTAAGTCTATACCACAAATCCGATAGGATTTCTCTGCGTTTTTAAACTTCTGTGTAGTTAATCGTGTCCTTACAGTACGCTGACACCACAATTGTAAATATCTACGTTCAACTAGTTACACTGTACGCTGGCCTTGGGGACATGCACCATGAAGTAAAAGCATAAAATGCTGAAATGCGACAGCTATAGCATGGCAATGGGACAGATACCTCGTTCCACAGAACGTATTTCTAGTTTTTAAAAAAGTTAACTATTAGAACTGTTTTAATAGCTAGCAGCTGGTCTGGTTGTATTACCTTGTAGATGGAGGGTCGGATGCGTTCACCAAACACCACTTGTCCAAGGTTCTCAGCTGGAGAGTTCTTCCACATTTCTTCCTTTGGTGGTGCACAGAAGTCAAACCTAGCAACACCACATGCACCAGCCTAGCACTAGTGGCATCGGGGCAGTGCAGAAGATGAACAATGCCCCCATTAGGGATGCCGATTATATGCGAGTGCAAATAAACAACCACATAGTTGATTGCATATTTTGCCAAAATCTGCATATTGCATATTTTTTCTGCATATAATGGCATTTTAACAATCGCATATGTGAAAATTATGCCGCATGTTCTTTGTTGCTTGCTTGCTTGTGGTAGTCCATCGATGTCGACGATGACGTGCACCGTAGTGGAATTGTCCTTGCGGTCTTTGATGGACCCGTGGATGACTGCAGAGACTGAAATCTGAAGCACAGACTCTACCACATTGAGGACAAGCATGTCCGACTCAAACTGCCTGGGCAGCGGCATGTCTTCGAGCATGACGATCACTTGCCGCTTGATCGGAGGCTGCTGCAAAACTCTCCAGAACTGTAGCACATGTTGACCTCCACGAATCCCTGTCAGGTGCAAGCTACTCGAGATCTGCTTCAAAACACACGGCTAGCGAGTTGACCAAAAGCTGATGGAGCCAGGTTTATTCACTGCTGGATTTCGATGGTCAGATCACAGCCAGGTGTAAGTATGTTGCCAATGTAGGTCATACTAAGTGTATCACCACTGACTGTATAACACGGCTGCAGAGATGACGGGTCTAGACCTGATGCAAGAATCTCTGTCTTCTTTCTATTTGATTTAATGACAAAGGGCCGCAGCCACTAACATGCCACAATAAAATAACAGTATACATCAATGAATGTCACTGATAACACAATACAACAATAGGTGTACTAGAAAAAATAAACTTTGCAATAACTAGCCAAGAATGTAAAAGTTTAAAGCTATTTAAATTAGAAAAGTCAGTATTGTCAGCTGGCAAGTTATTCCACATTCTTCCTGAACGGTAATTGAAAAAGTTATGTCTGGTGTTGGATTTGCAGCCTAGTAAAAATAGTTTATATTTATGTCCACGATGTCCATAGTCAGTACGTAGTTTAAAAAATTGCATTCTATATGTGTCTTCAATGATGCAAAAATTTTTTGTTGTTGAGAAATTGGAAATATTGTACTTTAGTCCTCACATACTGTCATACGTTGTGTGTCCATCTGGGTTGTTTGATATTATTTGGTTTGTTGACCTGCATAATTCGTGGCCAATATCTGTGCACATGCATCGAGGGCAGATGTGTGTTATGAATATATATGGTAACAGTTGTAAATTTTTGGCTTCATAATGCCACCAAAATCATTATGTGAACTAGTGCTGTCGAATTAGATTAACTCAACCCTCAATTAAACATCTGTTTTTACTGCAAAATACGGGGCTAGGCTAGTACATTGTGTGACATAAAAGAGGAAGATGAAGGTGGTGAATACCTCTTAGTAGGAAACCCTTCACAGATTCATCGTGCGCAGGTTTCCTTAAACTTAGAAAATTGAGACTTGGACTGCTGAAATCTACGTTTAATGCCAAAAATTTAATGTGCAGCTTCTCCATGTTTATCTCAATTGATTTCGATGCAATTTGCTTATGAAATCTGTCTCGCAGCCAGAAATCGCCAAGAAATCTATAAAACCTTTATTATCGCGTTTAAGGTTATTCAAGGTTATTGAATTTCGTGGCAATCGAGAGCCAGTGTCCGAGTTTCTGTTAGTGATTAATAGTAACCTAAGCCCTATCTTGCATTGTTATTAAGATATAGCGACTTATTGGCTGAAAATCGCAAATTTTTCCCACTCACTTCTCATTTAGCGCATCTCGTTTGGGGTCACCCCCTTTAAATTTATGGAAAAGCTTTACAGTTTCAGAAACAAATGTCTTCCTGGCAGCCAATGGTAAAGATTTGGTGATCCTAGCTTACACCGGTTTTGACTAATTCACCCGTGTGACGGACGGACGGACAGTCAGACAGACGGACAAAATTGCAATAGCTAAGACGCGCTGAAAGTAGCTGCTTACGTGCATAATAATTGATGCATTATTGAACGTGTTAATGTGCGATTGTTGTAAGTAATCACATGCGTTACCACAATTAAAAAATTAATTATTCGACAGCACTCGTGAGAATATCTAACCTGTTTTGGTGTAGGTGACTGCCACTGATTGCATAATTTTGTATAGAATGTTTTTTGTGACCATTGTTATGATTAGTTTATATGTACAGTGTCATGTATGGCAGACTGGCAGTGTCACTTGCTTACTGATGTTCGTGCATATTATCAGTTATTTGTTACAGTTTTTACTGAGATGGCCATCTTTAAGTTATGGGACGTGACAAGGCAAAAGAAAAAGATAGTCATCGGTACCAGTCTCGCAAAGATGCTGGCGAAAGGTTATACACATATATTGCTTTTAACATGTTTTTCTTTTGCAAACTTATGTAATGAAGTCGTTAGTAAATTTTCGTCTGTCTGTATCTGTATTTTATTTAAAGCACTTGACATTAAAACACGCAATGAAAAATATATTTTCACACAGTGCAATTTTTATTGTATGCTGTTGTTAGTCACTGTTTTGCTGCAAGTAATTTTTATGCCAGTTTATGTAATAGAGTACAGTAATTTTGTACTTTTCTTTTAAGACTTCTTTTTTCTTAATGTCTGTGTGTCCGTTCAACAAGGTTCCGTTTGGTTTAGTTTGATTACTTCTAAAGTTTGGTTTGGTTCGGATTCGGTTCGATTTAGTCAGTCTCCGTTTTGTCTAAATTTTTTTCCTTCAAAAGTGCAAAATTTGAAGCTGTAAATCCCCATTTTGCATAAATAAAGTATATACACTCAATTATAAGGTGCAAATCTTATGTACGACTGTAGGGACCAAACTCTGGACTGAACCAATGGTGATGCATTTTGGTTCGTTTCAGTTAGAGCGTGTTGCATTAACGTCGTTCAACTTTGAACCCGGGTTGTGTTTGAAATTACAAAATGCATAAAGTCCTGGTTTTCTGTAAGTTCCAAAAAACTGAAATTAATTGTTGAGCGAGTAGTCATGGAGTGTGATGAAACGGAAATCGAAAATAATGAGAAATTACTTGCACTCCAGTGTTCATTGGGCTGAAGGGCGATGAGGTCTGGTGTCCTGCTGCCACTCCCACATCGGCAACTGATTTACCAGAGCCTGAGGCAGCCACTGCAGCAGTTGCTGCCACAAACATAATCCTGACTACATGTAAGTTGCACTATTTAAAAAAATGTGTTTATGTGATGTGCATAATGTGTAGTTTATGAAATGATTGCTGAGACCGAGAACACCACAGATCATATTGTTTAAATAGAACTGTGGAAAACAACGATTTATATGATGCAGCAACTATTCATTAAAAGATTAATGATTCGCAGTGAATTATATTTTTAAAAACCTAAAAATGTATTATTTTTACATTGCAATTTGAGGCACTTTCTCATATTGTACTTTGGGTGGTATCACTCTAGAAAATAAGCTCAGTTGTTTGTAGCAGTAAAATTTATGGATTAGATTCATCAAGACTGGCATGTTACTGGCATTGTAAATTGTTAAGCTCAACCTGCTATATTGTAAACAAAATAGTTTTTTTTATTTAATCAGATGTGCTCATTTGTCTTGATGTCTGTGTGTGCTGACGTTCAGTTTTTAGTAGATGCAACTGTGAAGTACTTGGTGTACAGTTTCATAAAAAGTTTTTAAGTTCAGTCAGCACTTTTGCTATGTGTTGTTATTACAGCTTACGCTGTGTCTGCTCCAGTGATTGCGGCAGCGGTGGGTTTGAACTCAATGGGTCCACCAGCACAATCTGCTTCATCCAATCGGCTCGGAATGACGGTATCATCGGCTACAACTGCTACACCACTGCCAGTGTTCTCCGACCGAGTGATAAGCCACCTACGTGATGGCACTGCCCAGGTAGTGTGGTGCCACTTATCAATGAGTGTGCCCAATACTAGCTGGCCAAGTGCCCAAACATCAGCAGCAGCTCGGAGTACAGAGCCATTGGCCGCAAGATGGTGCAGGCTTTTCCCAGTATTGCCCACTTAGGAAATGAACCATGGGTATGTTATCTGTGATCTATCTTCGTTTTTGTGAACTTCACATCTACCTTTGCTGTGACTCCTCAATATTTCGTCAGTTAATCCTGGAAAGTCTCGTTTTATGCTTTCAAGGTAATCTGGAACAGCTTGAGTAAAACAAATGGGTAACAAAAGCCAGAACTAAATTGTTATTGATGTTGGCAATACTATTTGCCCAAAATATTAATATTAGACATTGTCACAGTTTGTCATTAGTATTATGTTAACATGCTTACTAAAGCCTAAAAACCTAGAATTTTTTTTGCATAGAACCTAGGTTTACTATGCATACAGATAGTGTTAGAGAAGTATTGAGAAGTAGGGCCCACAGTTTCCTGCGGAAATATTTGCCAAATTCCGCGAGCCAGTTTGCTAAATTTTGCGCTTTACCATGGCATAATGATTCAAATTTCATGGCTCACTGTGGCCTTCTGTTCGTGAGTTAACTGAGCTTTGCTTTTTCAATTCTGTTGAAAAACTTCTATTATTAAAGGCTGTCATTGTGTTTAGTTATGCTAGCAACATATACAAATATCACTTTTTTTCTTTAAAAAAGTGCAATCTATCAAACTGCATTGTGTTTGCTTCATATGATTTTTTACGCTCGAAAGCAGCTCTGCTTTCAGCGCGTCTTAGCCATCGCAATTTTGTCCGTTTGTCTGTCTGTCTGTCTCTTCGTTTGTCCGTCCGACCGTTACACGGGTGGAACGAGATAGGGCCTAGGTTAAACCTTAGAGATACGCTACTATCGTTTGTGATCCAGATAGATAATTTGGTATTTGTATATTAACTTAGCGTGAACACCCCAATTTTTAGCTAAACTACTGAACTGGAAATGCTATAGGCTTTTGCGCGTCTCGTAAGCTTTGCTCAAATTTTTTGTTCCGTTTTGCGATAGATATTAGTTTGGCCCACAGTTTTAGGCATTCCAAGTTAAAATTGTGTCATCAAGCCAACAATCGTACTAATCTTTAATCAAATTCTTAACTTCTGCAAAATTTAGTGAAATTTTGCAGATATATACAAATTTCGCGGTTTGGCTCGAAATTCCACCGCCTGCGGTAAACTGTACTTCCTAATGATAAGCTGTTGTGATTGTGTTGGGATGCGTGTGATGTGCAGACTCACTTCACCGTGTGCTTCAGCCAGCACATTCGCCATCTTCGCTGGGATGCTAAACGCAAAAGTCAAAAGGAAGGTATGTCAATGAGAATGAGAATGTTATTGCTTTAAATTGGAACTGTGATTTTGTTATGGTGTCAGTTAGTTCTCATGCTGTTATGCTAGACAGAACTAGCTGTCACCTTGCTAAGGCATTTTGCTCTGCCGTTTGGCGGCATCAACTGCCCTAATGCATTGCAGACTCTCTGCCTGCCTTGTGTCCATTTATCTGTTCTCGTACAAGCAATGTGTGTGCACGATGGCCGAGTGCATTACATTTCAGCACCTGCACAGACACAACTTGTTCAGTTTGTTTTTTGTTTTATGACATGCTTTATCCAGGGTAGGCCATAAAAAAATCACATTCTTTTACTAAATGAATATTTTTTCTTGTGGGTTGAATTACTTTTGCAATTTTTTGTGGTTGAGATAACATTTTTAGGTCGTAACTATAAAGGCATGTTTTGGCATTGGCTGCAACTGGTGTACCAAGGCAGGCCAAAAAGGCTCGTTTTGAATCGTTGGAGCCGTCGGCTGTGTCTACACTGCCAGAGGAAGAGTACCGGGGCCACGTGAACGAGCTCAAAAAGGAATGGGCGAGGCCGAAGCCAAACAAGCAGCACATTATGGTCCTGCTGCGCGATACGTTCCCCAACAGGCGTGCCTAGATTGCATTTCTGCCACACGGGTCGTCTGCAGATATAAGACGCATTTCCGTGCTTCGAGTTCGGAAAGTTTGTAAATAAAAACTAAAAAAAATATTCATTTCCAGTAGAAGTGCACCGGATGCAAAATGCTTAGATTTGGCTGGATCCAGACCTGCAGACTGTGGATCCTTTCAGACGCAGGATTTTGCCAGATCCAAAAAAAACCACGGTCGGATATCTGACCAGGTTCAGATCCAATGCACTTTTAGTGCCAGTTATACATTGACTAATAATTATAATTAGCAAACTTTGAGTATTGTTTCATTTCATTTCGTGTGTGATACAAGTACTTATGTACTAAAGTGAAATAATTATTTCATGGTCAGTGTCGTTACGAAGTCAGTGTCAGTGACGAAGCTAGTTGATTTGGACTTTGCGGATGACATCGCACTCCTTGAAGACTCTCTCCACAATATGCAGCAACCCACGACAGCATTGGAAGAGGAAGCTAGTAGAGTAGGACTATACATAAATCTAGACAAGTGCAAGGTAATGGTATCCAGTACATGGAGTGGGTCAGCAGACGTTCATGTCCAGGGCTCTACAGTAGAAGTGGTTGATGAGTTCTGTTACCTGGGCAGCTATGTAGCGCACAATGGCAGCGCTGTGAGAAAGACGTAAGAGTTCGCATTGGTAAAGCAGCAGCCATATTTAGCCAGATGAAGAAAGTCTGGAGGAATAAGCATATGAGTCTGGAGACAAAACTGAGACTGTACGATGCACTAATATTGTCGACTCTCCTCTATGGCGCGGAGTTATGGCCTCTTTTTGTCACACTAAACAAAAAATTAAAAGCAGCTTATTGCAGGTGGCTAAGAGGCATTTTTGGCATCATTTGGAGGGATAAAGTCACGAATGAAGAAGTACGGAACAGAACAGGAAAAACACTGATCGAGAAAGTGATTCGAAAAAAAAGAATGCGATGGCACGGTCACGACTTAAGAATGAATGAAGCACGCATCCCGAAGCAAGCATACAGTGCGAAGTTGTAGGATTTAAGAGAAAACCTAGCAGGCCAAGGACAAGCTGGAAAGGTGTAGCAAAGAAAAACCTTCAAAGAATGGGACTTACCTGGGAGGAAGTTGAAGCATTAGCTCAAGACAGACAGACGTAACGTCAACGTGTGGCCCTATGCATCCAGGATGCAGAATGAACCAAGCCAAGCCAGTGTCGTTGTGAAGTCATTTAAATGCATAATTTTTTTTTACATTTTTACATATCATAAATGTACAAAACATCAGTTTATACACTTGTTAACGGCAACCCCCTTATAGACGCAAAAATCTCGCAGATATCTTTTACACAAGCCGAGTTATAGCTTATTTTGTTTCAAATTTTGTTGTCATGGCAACCGGGTCGGTCAGGGAAAAATGCGATTGGCAACATTTAATGGCCCATTTTCGAAAACCCCCTATAGACGCAAAAATCTCGCAGATATCTCTTAAACAAGCCGAGTTATAGCCCATTTTGTCTCAAATTTCGTTGCCATGGCAACCATGGAGGGTCTAAGGTAAAATTGAATGACACCGTTAAATTTGCCATCTCCGAAAACCATACCCTAAAACCAAAAATTACGACTCTGTCTTATACACAGTTTAAGTTATGACCGTTTTAAAAATTGTTTAATTTTCCCCACAGGTTCCATTGTAATTTTCTAAACTTTTTAAATAAATACGTTAAATATTAATTTCAAATTATTTTAATTTTTAAAAGGCACATCCTTGCGCGAGACCGCGTCTTTTGAGCCATCGCACGTAAAAATCGGCCGAAAAGGTCTGACCTGTAGATGAGTTTCTAAAAAAAAGTATATAGCTAGAAAATTTTTTGCGTATATTTCACCTATTTGCCGAAAAGCCCCCTTGCGCAGATTTACATAAAATTTTGCGTGAGTGGTCATCTCGCCGATGCAATCCAACCTGCCAAATTTTATTTTAATCAGATCAGGGGTTTTGATTATGTGAGAGGTCGAATTTTTGGCTTTCCCATAAGAAAGAGAAGTTGCCGTTAACACATGGCTTGAACTACCGTTCAGCCTGTGATCTGGGTCTGTCTGTGCTAGGTGGCAGGTAGCATGACTCTACCATTCGCATATATTGCAGCTGTTAATAATACGGGTCACTTTTTGTATCTGTTCGTAGAATTTGTAATCATTCTGAAGCGAGACAACTGCAGGGCGATGGCTGAGAGGCTGAAGTTGCTGAACAAGAACTTTGAAAACGTCCAAGAAGCTCGAGGTATTCCTAATGTTGTACACATTTGTGCTAAAAACTACAACCTGTGCATAAATGTTTGAACAGAAATTTCTGTTTTTTTTTTAGTATGTTTAAATTGATTGAAGGAGGATTTTACCCTGACCGTCTGGATAAATCTGTATGCTCTCTGTCGCGTCCACGTCACGTGGTCAGCGGTCAGCTCGGGCCTGCACGCTGGGCCTGTGGCCAGTCACGCGTGAAGGACGTAAGGTCGCCACGCTGCAGTCAGTGTGAACACGTTGGTCGTTCTGTTTGGCCGGTAAAATGGAAGTGTTTATGTTAGTCGAGTAACTGACAGAGCTTTTTACGGATTCGCCGTGTCTGTATGTCGACCTTGACGCCAGTGAAGCTACCGGTGAACGATCTGCATCGTGTCGTAGTCCTGGTTGTCGACGAAGCTTCTGTGACTCGCTGTGTCCGCGTCGTCACCTTGAGGTCCCGACGTTGGTGAAGCTACCGAAGAACGTTCTGTGTCGTTTGAGACCGTAAAGCTGCTGCTGTAGACGCCGTGAACTCTGGAGACGTCGAACTGCGTACTGTTTGTTTTTTTGCGTGTGTTTCTTTTTTTGTTGGCTGTAATTAGCTTGATATTTGTACTTTTAAAATTATATTTTGTGTTTTACATTATAAAAATTGCCTTGATGTACCAGCCTCATTAGAACCGGCTTACGCTTACAAAATCACACCCACCACACCTCACAAGAGCTAAAGAGTTAAACGCGACATACTAGTGTCAGAAGTGGGATTTGCAGATTTGTAGATTTCTGGACTACAGATTTTAGTGTCCCATTAGAGATTGATTTAATCACTCAGTTAGCTTTTGTTTTGAATTAATGATGTTATTAGTAGTCGATATAGTAGGCCTATTTGTGTGTATAGTCATTCCTATATGTCGCATAGTCTAGCCGTTTTGAAAGGTTCTGGCTGGTAACTGTTTTTTTTGTACCTCGTGTAGTCTATGAGAATAGCGTTAACGTTTCTACTGGTCAACGAGGTATAGGCCGTTGCTGTCTCTGGTCTTGAGCTTATCGCGTAATATGTGTGTGTGCTTAAGCTATACGTTCTCTTAGTGAGCGTACTGTAGGTAGGTACTCTGATCTGATATTTGTCACCGTACTCGTGTGTGTGCGACGTGACAGTGACCGTGACCCAGTGACCTGAGACATGGAGGCGCTAACAACAGCTCAAAAGACTGCCGAAACAAAGTCTTCCTCTGACAGACTACGCCTGTTACTATTGCGATACGATTATGCTGGAATGTAGTACTAGGCTGTTCACGAGAGGAATTGATAAATAAATACGCAGACCTACTTGCCAAGGGATTGAACCACCTGGAGCGGTGCGTGCAGTAGATCCAAAAGCAGAGAAGCAGCGGATGGCTCATGAAAAAGAGCTGAAACAGATAAAAATGCAGCTTGAGATGCAAAAGTTACAACAAGAGCAGCGTAAAAAACAGGAGCAGGAGCTTGAAAAACAAAAACAATAGCACAAAAACAAAAGCTTGAGAAACAAAAAATAGCACAGAAACAGAAGCTCCAGAAACAGAAATTACTGCGTGAACAGGAGGTAGAGAGACAAAAAATAGAATATGAGCAACAACTAAAAAAACAGAAGTTAGTACAGGAGCAACAAAGATTAGAGCAAGAAAAATACAGATTAAAAATGCAGGAGCGTCTTGAAATGGAAAAGCTGTCGCTCGAAAGAAAAAAGTTAAAGCAGAAAGGGGAGCTAAAAGCCACCGAGCTTAAAAATAAACTAACTGAGGACAGTGATAAGACAAAAATGCTCAAACGCTACGGCGATGCACTAGCGCAAGTAATTAGCTCGCAGCCTGAAGAAAACACTGCTTTACTCGCTTACTTTCGTGGAATGGAAACTCAGTTTGCGAATTTGAGCGTATCCGTCAAGTATCAGGCGCGACTGATTTTTAAATATTTGACTCCGCGTGCTAGAGCTCTGTGCTCTCGACTAGACTCAACGAAACGTGACAGTTATAAAGAGGTAAAAGACGCCGTAATGAAAGAATATGGACTGACAGCTAAAACGTTTCTGACGAGATTTAATAATTTTCGAAAAGGGACTCATGACACTTTTATTTTGTTTGCTTCCAAGCTAGAAGGTTTGCTGCGACAGTATTTAGAGGTTAGGAAAGCGAAAGATTTTGAGACTCTTGTGTCTTTGTTAATTTCTGACCGCATAAAATCTTCTCTGTCAGATCAGTTTCTGAGATACGTGTTATCTGTAGAGAATAATTAAGTAGCAGCGGATACCGGCAGCTGGCTGAAACCGTCACGGCTGGCTGAGCGCGTGGACGAGTATATAGCGACAGTCGGACCTGGTCCGGGCACCTATGCACGTGCGACGTATATAGGTCAGGTCAGCCGCAGTTCCGCAGTCGCAGCCGGGGTCGCAACTGCAGTCACAGTCACAGTCGCAGTCAGTAGAGGGGCGGAACCAGGTGAATGGACGAGGCCGTGGTGCCATGGCTGCTAATGCAGGTAATACTGCGTGGTGGAACGACAAGTCACAGAAAAACTTTGCGAAGCCAGCATCCACTGCGGTTCATTTTAGAAATGCTAATGCCCTTTCAGTCACAGATCTTGTACCTTCTCTGCCTAAATTTTTTTTTGTTTTATTCTACTAATGTAAGTCAGTACTTGTTGGCACACTACGAGTTTATGTCACAAATTGGCAAGTTACATAGTTACAGGTATGTACTACATATAGTACACCGTGAGTCAACGGTTGTACAAGTGACAACAGTTCTATTGTCGTGTGTTCATACAGGTCAATTTACACATATTGCAATCTAGTACAACCTGGGGCATACAGGTTAAAGAAAATCAGCTGAAAGAGCTGAAACAAACTATAAAGTGTTGCCATTGGCCGTCCTTATCTAAGGGAGGAGTAAATTCTTACTGGAGAGTCGACATCCGTCCCAATATAACCTACACCAAAAGCTGAAACGAGAGGTTAAATC
>Ga0209367_1006347_pt1 | contig 16378 bp, 11 predicted proteins | sample WorMetLIZISLAND2_FD_187412 | JGI IMG/M metagenome (GOLD analysis project Ga0209367, IMG submission 187412) | Marine gutless worms symbiont microbial communities from Max Planck institute for Marine Microbiology, Germany - Olavius geniculatus... ... | reverse complement strand
GGACGGGGGGGACGCGTCCCCCCAAAAAATTTTGGTTGGGGGGACGCAAATGCAAGCATCCCCCCAACAATTGCCACTTTTAGCCATGTCGTCCCCCCCACTGTCTAGAAGAAATCGCCGCCACTGACCGAGACGTTCAAAATTTTGTATGAGACAAGACCGAGACGAGACATTGCAGCTTCCAAGATGCTGGCCGAGATGTTGAAGCTCCCGAGACTCGTTTTTCGTGGCGTATGGTAAAACACATTGACAATGAAAAAAATTATACGAATTAATTAACTTGCACCATGGTAAGCGCTTTCTATTTGTGATATTGTGGGTTTTTTCTTTATTTTGACAATTATCACTCAATAATTAACAACTTACACCATAAGAATTGTAACTGCATCGCTTAGTCATGAGCCATTATGTTTATCGCAATTTGCAAGCAACTGAAATTAGTAAACTGCAGCTGATTATAGCCTCATCTCAGCTCTTAGTTAGCTCCTACCCTCCAGATATTAGAAATCTTTCGGGTCATCGGTGCAAAGCCCCACCACCACAACAAGGTGACTAACCACGGTGTGGAAATCTTAGCATGATATTCTTAATAATTTGTGACATATGGTACCCATGTACAGTATGCACTTTTGTGCAATTCTTAACTGACACATAGTGCTCAGTAGATTTAGATGCTACAGTATTGAAGACTGAAGCCTTACGATTTTCGGGAAATGTTTGCATTTACTTTTACATTGCAGTTTTTATAAGTACACTACTGCTACACCGTTAATGCTATGAGATTGGCTATCACTTGCTGTGTTTTATTTTTGTATTGTTAGTATTTGTGAGCAAGTAATTGCGACTCGCTGTGACATGTCCAGGATTTGTCAGGGAATTTTTATGTTAGAAAGTGATGATTTCATGATCTTTCTCCTTTGCTGTGTTCAGTCAAGCAAACATGTTTCTGGTTATTGCTTGGTGAGAATTTTGTTACATTGAAAGTGATACCTATGAAGTTGTAACTATCATCTGGCGCAGTGTTAATATGCAGTACTGATACTGATGGTGAGTTCTTGTGCGTTCTTTATTGCAGTCCGTCTGAGTGTCAGTTGTCGTCTAGCATCGGCAGCGCCCCGCACTCATTCCCAAACTTCCAGCACCCGTCCCATGAACTGCTTCGAGAGAACGGCTTCGTGTGGCAGGTTTACAACAAGTACCATGCCAGATGCCTTAAAGGTATCTACGTTTTATGTTTTTTGCCGCATTTTACTTTTCACATGCAGATGCATGTCATTTCTTTCAGTGCTTTTGTAATGACGATTGGGTGAAACAGAGAGCATCCAGGCTTTATAACTGCTACGACAGTTCTCCAACGGTTGATGTTCAACCAAACTCACAGTAACACATTAATTATTCTTTACTGTTTAATTTCTAATTTCATCTTTTATGTTCACTGCTTATGCTTCTGTTTCTCTGAGTAAGCAGCTTTGTTGCATACTAGTTTAATAAAATGTTGTCGATGTTAACTCCATAAGAGGCCAGTTAAACATCTATGAAAACTGCTATTTACAAGTGACAGTTTAAATGGAAATGAAAAGTTATTGTTGAATGGTCATCATTGTGCATGCATTGAACATTGTGCATAATTTACTGTTCTCAAGAATTTTAATTTTTACTCCTCGCACGTTACGTTCCTAACTAGTGATGATTCAATATCAGGATTTCAATTTTGATACAATATCGATACGATATTTGGAAAATATCGCAATATCGATATCGATATTTTTAAGATAATAGGTATGTAAGTGGTATACAAGCAAAGGAGCAAGACGTGAACATGCAGCAGGTCACTACGCTTTATTTAGATAATAAAAATGTGTCTCCGTCTGAAATTATATTATGTCTGTAGTTAAATTACGACACCATTAACTTGCCCCATTTGTAATCTTTCTTTCCAGTCATGCAGTCTAGTGAAAAATCTGCAGAAAATATCGTGATATTATCAAAAATATTGCGATATTTTTTAATATCGCGATATATCGAAAAATTCTGTATTGTTTTTGACGATGGAATACGATACGATATATTGATATTTTCGATATATCGAATCATCACTATTCCTAATGTAGCGAAGAGGAGTATATGAGATCAGTGTGATATTGAGGACCGACCGATCATTGACCGACCTCTGTTCCTGGAAGAACTTCAAACGGCCATATCTTCGTAACGGTGCCAGATAGATGCATGCATTGAGGTATAACAAGACAAATGGCAACTAGCATCATCGACCGTTATTGGAAATTTTTTCCTCTCAGTTCCTAAAATCGGGCAATATTTTAAGAACTTCAGGAGACAATTTCCAGTAACGATCTTGACGCCAGTCACTATTAGTATAATATTAAACGGGTCTCAATTAGATGCCTGGTCTCTAATACAAACCAAAAGGAATGAAAAAGCTTTTATAAGAATACAAAAGAAAATGATGCGTGCGAGGAGTACATTAGATTGGTCACTGTCTAATAATATTTCTTGTTCTGTTATCATAATATGTTGGCTTCTTGTTTTTAACAGAGACAGTTATTTTTTGTATGTATGAGATGTTCACCAGCTGGTCTTGGTACTAATGTAGCTAAATAACCACAATGCCAAACTGCTGCTATAATTGATCTCATGCTGTGTTACATGAATGTATGGTAGTCATCAATGTGAATTGACATTGAACAGAACGCTGGCGGTTAGGCATTGGCCAGTCAGCGGAGATGAACACATTGTTTCGGTTTTGGTCATTCTTTCTCCGCCAACACTTCAACCACAAGATGTATGATGAGTTTCGGCAGCTGGCAGTTGAAGATGCTGCTTCCGGATACAGGTAGACATAGTGCGTTCTCGGTTGAATTATACTAGCATTGTATCCATTATCTTGCATAGAGTTGGCAATCCTCATTTTATCATCACAGTCGTTCGAAAGAAGGCAGCACCATTTGCTGAAATGTCAACAACAAACTATTTGATAAAGGATGTAATTAAATAAATTCACATAGTTTATTAGTATTTTTGTTTGTTTTCAAGTTGCAGTCCAATTACGCTGATCATCATCATCATCACTGGCCTGCCCCAGACTCAAGCATAGCAGTCTCCACGAGCTGTCTCCACTGTCCTCGATCTTCTGCAAGCCTCCATTCTGAATTCAATCCATGGTTGAGCGGCTGGAGGTCACATTCTATGGTGCGAAGCCAAGTGTGATGTGATGTGGGTGGCCTGGGCAATGCTTCCAGTCCTTGGGGAGCCCGCGGATTGACGTTTGTATGGCTCTGAAGGTATCGTGCATGTCGCTCCTCCTTGCTATGTGCCCGAAGAAGTGGAGACATTTTGTCTGGATGAGCAAGAGCAGATGTGGTGGAGAGCCCGCTCGGAGTCGTACGTTAGCATTTGTTGTACGTGATCTGTGTACTGAATTTGAAGAATATGTCGGAGGCAGATGTTGTCAAAGGCAATGATCCTGTCTTCTGTGGCTCGTGTCAGTGCCCATGTTTCAGAACCATAGAGAAGGATAGGTTGAATGTAAACAAGGCTTACGTTGTGACAATGGCACAGAACCATGCACATTTTAAATTCTGTGTATCAAAGTAAAGTTTAGCATTTTTAGCATCCTGTCTTCTGTGGCTCGTGTCAGTGCCCATGTTTCAGAACCATAGAGAAGGATAGGTTGAATGTAAACATGATATAACTGAACTTTAGTAGAAATGGAGATGCTGGAGCACCATATTTCTCTGTTAAGTTGATTAAAACAAGATTTCACCAGATCGATCCCACATCAAACTTCTGGTTCTGAGTCTACCAGAGACGTGAATTTCCGAGCCGAGGTAGACAAAAGACTGGACAATGTCCACTGTATTGCCTGATACTGGAACTGTTGCTGGCAAAGTATCTGGATCTGTGGTAGATTGGATTTTGGTCTTCTGCCAATTAACTTCCAGATCCAGAATGTGGGCTTCATCCTTCAGCACCTCCAATGCCAGCAGAAGAACCTTGAGCATCTCGGCGAGGAGTGCAATCGCAACGTCATCTTCATAATCGAGATCAGTGAAGGTCTCTGAGCTGGACTACGCCCCCAGAAACCCTCTATGAGATGTGCGTTGAAGGACCCAATCTACCCGGAGAAGAAATAGTGACACAGTGTGTTCTTGGTTGAATTATGCTGCTTTGGCTAAATTGTGGTAAAAGGTCACAGCATGGTAAAATGCTAAACTTTACTTTGATACACAGAATTTAAAATGTGCATGGTTCTGTGCCATTGTCACAACGTAAGCCTTGTTGCCTGCCCACGGAAGGATGGCCAGGCTGACTCGGTCAGGGTGGTCCTCCATCTTTGATGTTAACCGAGCCTAGCACTGTCATGCCTAATGTATTATATGACGTAACATTTATATGAATTGAATAGAAAGCAGTTAGGATGGTTGGGTTGTTGCAGGTATGGTATCGAGTGTTTGTTCCGGTTCTACAGCTACGGCCTGGAGCGGAGGTTCCGTGCCGAGTTATACAGCGACTTCCAGCTGGAAACCATCAACGACTATGAAAACGGTTTGTTGCACACTGTCTTTACGGTTACCACTCGTCTGGAAGATCTGCAAATGTCTGGCAATTTGATAGCTGTCAGTGAAATTTAAGGGGTTTTATACTTTTTTGGTCGTGGTGCTTAGCTCAAGGAATGACTGGCTGTATTTTTGTGGCAATCAGTTGTGAACAGATTTTGATACGTACACATAAATTGTATTAATGGCTTGTAGTCTAGTTGCAGAGGACTAAAATTTTTTGAAAAAAATATTTATTTTTGCCAGTCTTTGTAGCAGCTGTTATCATTATCTTGGTGTTTTGCAACAGGTCAGCTGTATGGCTTGGAGAAGTTTTGGGCTTTTCTCAAGTACTCGCGTCGCAACGTAAACGTCGATCCGAAACTTCGGCAGTGGCTGGCGAAATATCAGCGACTTGAAGACTTCCGAGTTGATGTCAGTTTTTCCTGTTTAAATATTCATCAGCACTACATTATAATTTCTTTTAACTTTGACCAAGTTGACACGGATGGACGGTTGTAGCAGAACTGTATACTCACGAGCACAGTCCCTTAGTCTTGTCTCTGTGCGTGGATTGAACTGCACAATCTCTTTGGCTTTTCTGGTGTTTTTGCTTTCATCATAGGAACTTGGTTATGCTGTCCTCTCTGTAAGTCTGCCAACTCCATTAATCTAAAGGTGGCAGATGGATTTTTGATGAATTTTTTGAGCTGTGGGCATAGCTGAACGAACATTTCGGCTTTTTATCCTTCATGGGATGGCAAAGTGACTTTCGGCTAGTTCTCTAAATAGTACGTGTACTAATAAATGGTGAATCTGTGATGTTGACAATGACAATGAATTTATTTTTGCACATTTGCGGCTATAAAAATAACTGATTAGCTGAATGCACAGTGCAACAAAATCATAATAACAAAGCCCTGTGGCTTAAAGCTGATTAGCTTGGTTCAATGGCTTCGAGCTGTGCTGCATTGATTACGTCAACTGGGTGAACTCTTGCAATTGTTGTACCATTGTGGCAGCATTATAACCATTCTCGTTTGTATTGCTACTTCTATACTACTAGCATTGTTATTATTGCTGCATGCTGAGAGTGTCGTGTGTTGTTCTGTACAGCCGGCAGCAGTAAGCAGTGCCGGTGGTGCTAGTGGTGGTACAGATCCTGCATGTAGAGGACCACGTCGGGACTCAGAAAGATCAGCAGCTGGCACCAGCGTTCATGGTAAGAAGCCAACCACAGCCACCACTACCACACAGGCTTTACCACCATCCAGCGATCTTTGCAGCAAAACCACAGCAACGGAAATCCCGTCGCACCAGCAGCCAGCAGACAACCCCAAGTCCTGTGTCACATCAGAGTTTGAGTCCAAGAACGAATCTTCTGGTAAATTTGCATCTATGGAAATCCCGTCATACCAGCATTCGGAGGACAACTCAGAGTCCAGCGGCATCGCATCAGATTGTAAGTCCAAAAATGAACCTTTTAGTGAATCAAGAACAGAAATTCCATCTAGCCAGCAGCCAGAGGAAAACCTTGAGTTCTGTGGTGATGGCATCACATCGGAGTTTGAGTCCAAAAATGAATCCACAACAACGGAAATCCCAACTAGCCAGCAGCTAGCAGCAGAAAACTTCAAGTCCTGCATTGCGTCAGAGTTTGAGTCCAAGAATGAACCTTCTGCTGAATCCACAGCGGAAATCCCATCTGCCCAGCAGCCAGTTGAAAACCCCGAGTCCTGCGATGGTGTAATGCTAGAGTTTGAGTCAATGGATGATTCGGAGCATGCAGAAAACAATACCACTGAGCTTCACACATGAAATAGCAGTATCTCAGCCTCTCAGGTGCTTGACAGGGTGATAGGGTGACCAGTTGGCTGGAAAAACTAGAAATGCCAAAAGTATTTGATGGCTGTCAGAAAGAAGTTTGGGAATTATCGGGGGAAAATCTTGTTAGAGAACACTGTTGTTAGCATTGTGTTTGGGCAGCATGGATGTTTATTAGCCTAGTGTCAGCATAGTATTTCAGTACTATTTCTATGGCGAATGTTCCTTTGTGTTGCATTGACAGGGTGTGCCAAAAAATGACCCAACTTGTTTTTGTCAGAACTTCATGAAATCTCCACCAAATTTGATAATTTTTGGCACACAGATAGCCAAGGCGATAGAAATATGTGAGGTACACTCGTTGTCCATCTCACCCAATTTATGTTGACGCATTACCTTGTTAAAGGCAGATGCTCTAAATTGTTGCATAGTGGTTTTTTGTTGTCACTGTAAAAGTTCTAATGACTTAATTAAGCAGACAGTAAACTAAAGTGTGAGCTATTTAACAGAATTATAAGTTTGTGTAACAACTTGCTACCAAATTATCACATTTTTGTTTTGTTGTAAAGCAGTATTTTTCATGTGTGAATTGGATGATAAATAACAAATGTGTAGCTGCTGTCACATCCGGGCGAATTTAGCTCCTTGTAATGCAAAACCTTTATTTTTGTGAAGTCAAATAGTTCTTATAAAGATTCTCGGAAGTCTTTGACACCATGGCTGATAGCGGCATTAACGATCAACTGATCAAACTGCACAGCACTCATACATGGATTAAATGTGTTTTGAGCTCATTACTGAGCTATTTTGTTGTCTGCTATTTTCAGCGTAAAATATTTAATACCACAAAATTATTAAATCACGTGGCATCTTCTGTCGAATTGATAATGAAAAGATGAACAACCTGATACTGATATTTACCGTGTAATGTAACAATTTGGAGCATCTGCATTTTACACGGTAGTGCATTGACATAAATTGGGTGAGGTGGACGTCGTTGAGTGTACCTCGCATATTTCTATGGCCTTGGTTTGTGGAGATTTGACAAAGTTCTGACAAGTTGGGTCATTTTCTTGGCACACCCTGTACATACTGTTATTCATTATTATACTGTTACTGTGCATGACATCGTTATCAGTACGATGAAGTGTCAGGAATCTAACCAGGGTTTCCACACCTCCTGGACCTTCCTGGACTTTTTTCTTGAGAATTCCAGGACTTCAAAAGTCTTGGAAAATCACTTTTATCTTGAAAAGTCTTGAAGTCCTGGAAAAATATCCTTGAAAATCACGTATTTTTTCATAGGCTCAAATGGAAATAATTTTTTTCTGCTCGCTTTCCACGCAGATTACTTGTAGTCCCTTAATTTGAAATTTGTGGTGCTAGTATGTTATATTTAAACATTTAACGGCTACAAAAAGGTCCTGGAAAATTTTTCATTGGGGTCTTGGAAAGTTCTGGAAAAGTCCTTGATTTTTTGTCAGTAAATGAGTGGGAACCCTGTCTAACAGTGTTGGAGAGTGGTCACCCTGGGCTGAAGTGGTCTTTGGATTAATGGCCAACTTGAGCATTGTGTCAGCCGCATGGCTGTGCTGGTTATGGGAATATTGTGTCATCATTTGTGAACAACTTGCCAGCAACTTTTGTTGAGTTTCTACCATTTGCATAATGCCCACATGATCTTGCTTGGAGGACCAGTATTGTTGGCACATAGTCCGTATTTGGTTCTCATTGCAGAGCTGTTAATGGCAAGTGCAGTATGCAGGATAAACGTTGAATGCTGTACACATTTTTCTCTGTAGATTTTTGGCATTCTGTTTTCCCATTGCTATTTTCCCCGATATTTTTTTAGCTGCCTGTTGCACTCGATAGAGCCATGTGTAAATACCCTTGCTGAGAGAGAGATTTAGTCGTTGCATTTCGTAGTCAGATATGGAGTGAACTGACGTTGTAGCTGTGTTGAGTGGATGGTAGTTAATTGCAGAATCTGCGGTCATGTAGGAGGGGTGTGGGTGATTCTGTGTTTCATGGGTAACAGTAACATTTTTGTTCTGTTGTAAAGCAGTAATTTTCATGTGTGAATGGGATCGTAAATAACAAATGTGTAGCTACTGTTACATCCAGGCAAATTTAGCTTGGTGTTACGCAAAACCTTTATTTCTGTGAAGTCGAATAGTACTTACAAAGATGCTTACACTGCCTGCAATAATTATTCCTGTAGAAAAGTGCCATTCATGTGTTTATGTTTAGTGCAAAAGAAGATATTTGCATGTGATGAAATATTTTTCAGGCCAGTTGGTCTCCAGTTCTATTCTGCAGTTTATCTGTTAAGAAATGGCAACAAGTTTTTATATTTTATAGTATGACTATTGACTAGCATTTAAGAATTGCCAAAATAACACATCTCTGAATCATACGCAACTGTCAGAAAGTTGAATAACAGCATTTGATAAGATCGTATTTGATGGGAAAGGTTATTGTCGGCTACCGTTGACACTGATCTCAAAATAGGTTACTGATTTTTATCATTCAGTGAAGTTAGGCTTGATGTTGCCAGCTGTTGCAGTGTGTGCCCTATACGAGGCCAGCTATCAAGGATGAATGCTTTGTGAATCTGTGCTGTCCATTGTCTTCATGTTGCAGTTGATAGTGCAGCATTTTAAAGGCTTTTCAACTGTTGGCAGCAGCGTCGTTTGTTTAAAAAATAGGAGGAGAAAAATGTTTCAGTTTTCTAACAGACAGCTACAGATTTACGACAGAGGACATTATGAATGCTCAGAATTTCATTTTGCCCTTAAATTCCACTAAAATGAGACAAATGTTGTATAGTGGACAGTAATATTCAGACAAAGGAAATTTACTCACTCAAACTTTGGGGGCAATGCCCCTTGCCACAACACCACTGATTGGCTTTGCCATGGAATTTTTTGCGAGGAAAGATGTAAATAGCGATACAGTATTCATTGTTATGATGACTTGGAGTTGAGCAGAAATATTGGCATCACACTCTATTCGCATAAAGTGTATTGTGGTGAAACGAAATTGTTATGCCGGAAAGTCAAAAATCTGTTTACGGTAAAGACGTGTGGTACCATGGTCACAGTTCACTGTTGAAGCTTATTAATGCATTTTGCGTTCCTAAGAATTTTTAGTTTTTCAACTTGAGTTGCGTTCGTAGCATCGCACTGTGTTCATAAGCTTTCCGCACTTAGGATGTGGTTTGTTGACGTTGACTTGGAACGTAGTTTGTAGATTTTGTGTGTGTATTTTTCATCCAGTGCTCAGAATGGCTGCTTGAGTACTTGTCGAATCACCATTTTGTGAGTGCATGGCCATGTAACATTTTGTTCCTTGATGGATTTGTTGTGTCTGGTGTGTAGAAAATTCAGTCTTTATGTTGCTTTGTATCAACATTATTGTGACAAATTTTTTGCTTCTTATTAAAAAGTTGCTGAAATCTTCAGTCTTCAAAATGGCACTTAGTTGGTTTGCCTTGGTTTATACATGTACCAGATAGTCTGAGTACTATTGGCAGCCTTTTGGTGCATAATCATTATCAACTGTATCCGTTGGCTTTATATCGTATATTTCAGTCTTAACGTGACATAACGTATTATTGACCATTTAACTTTGTACTCTACATATAACTGTGTAAGACATGGTGCAGTTGGCTTTCTTTGAATTTTTGCATAACATATGTAGTTTAGAATGTGTTGCTGGCCCATTCTTTTATCATCTGGTGAATATTTTGGCACATACAAGCTGTTTTTTGTGTTAACTGGCATAGTCTTATTTCATGGAGTTACTATCACCTTGCATTGGTGTTGCTTATTTTGGTGGTTTATGCTATAGGTTTTGTAAGAAAAGTGATAAATTGTTGCTGTGGTGTTGGCACATAGGTGTATTTACATTCTTGTGCCTCATTTTAATGTGTGTAAAGATTCGACATCATTTGTAGTTCACTCAAATGCCGGTTACTCGGTACGAGTTAATGCCACTCACCTTGAGATTAAATAAGTTGTTATTTGGCATATGATAGGCCGATGGATGCATTGAGATGCTTTGCAAGAAGAGTCACAGTATTTTTAATAATGTAAAAATTATTATGCCAGTACATCCCAGATATCAAAGAGGTTGCCTTTAAGCTTGTCAATTCAGAAGCTGCTGTTGCAACCCTTGTACCATCGTGCAGTGCAGAGATATGTGGATTCTCAAATTCTGAAGCCACGCCCATCCACAGATTTTGATTTCAAGATCCGCATCTGCAGCAGCATGCATTTTCGGATCTGAAGTTTGTTTGAAATTCACAAGGGACTTGGTTATAAAAAGTTATTTATAAAAATTACCCGTCAAGAATTAGGAAGCGGATTCGTGTTCCAAAGTTTTTCTTTATGCAAGATTCACAGTCTCTCTTTGCAGTTCGAAATATTTTGCAATCTGCATATTTCTGACAAAACGTTTAGGGTGGCATATGTAGATGTCATTATTTTTATTTACCTTAATTTAATAGTTGTTTGGAAAATCGATCTGGCGTACACCGAGGAAGGTGTGTGTGTATATTGATGTACAGGTGTTAATGTAATTCAGTAATCTGTTTTTTCTTCATTTCATGCGTAGCTGGTTGCACCGTATGGTTACAGAGTTCTGATGAATTGTCGTAAACCTGACCGCTGGTCTTTGTTCTTACAAACTGCATTCAGATACATCTCAGGCTCCAACTTATTGTACCGTCAGTGTGGGTAATCATCCTTCGCCCTTTCTTTTCCCAACTTATCCCTCTCTTCTTCCACTTTTTTCCTATAGTGGAAGGGCTCTACTGAAGTCCGGGGCGTTTTAACGAATTTTGGTCTTCCAAAACGTATCTCATGACAGCATATTCAGTCGTTTATGTGCGATGCAAAAAGTTCCCACGTTAGTTTTCACATTATCCAGGAAAATATGTTGCTTTTATCTGTCGATGTCCGTAGCTAAGAGACCTCACAAACGACGTCACATTTTACGCTCTATGAGCGCTTACACAGATACACGAGGGAAAAGAGATAGGCAGAAACACAGCAGCTGATTAATGCTGCAAATGACATTTTTAAATGTAATGACTGAAAAAGGTAGAAACGAGTATCTTTTTATCGTCCACGGCTAAAGTCTGCTTCTAATTACCAACGACAGTGAAGTGATAAATGACCGCAAATTTGCGTCAATTCGGCGACCAAAAATCACTGAACGTGGCCAGCGAGTAGGCGTTTGATTAAATCGACGCCTGGCGGGCGTATAGCGATCGACCGATTGATCGCCTAAAAGGACAAGCCCTGAGGTAGACCAAGACAACCTGTATGCGCACGTGGATGTCATAAAGGGGTAACTCGTGATAAGTGGTTATTTTTCTGCTACTGGCTTATCCAGCGTGAAAACGGTTGCAGATAAGCACAGACATGCGGCTTATCATAGCAAGCACTGGTAACGTGCTTGTAGCGGTGTCAACATCAATGACCTTAAATGACCCTAAACCCTAAAATAGAGGTTTTAGTGATTTTTTGCGATTTTCGACTGTAGAATAGTGAACTGCGACGAAATGGATGCATATAGACCAAGACTAGGCCTACCTGCGAACAGGAACTGGCTCTCGTGCGTTTCATGAGCATTAGCTTAGATTTCTTGTTTTATAATCTGACTCATGCTGTGCTATAGCAATAAAACAGATAATTAACTGGCCAAAATCAGTGCACCATTGATTGACAGATTGATACAGTCGACTTGAGCCGAGATCATGTCTACTGACGTTGTTGATAAAGCGATAAATCAAGGTTGCACTTAGATTGCATGATTTCAATTGCTTACTTATTTCTCTGCTTGGCTGCAGCTGAGCATTCTGGGCTATTTTATGTTTATTTCTTTTAGGTAATTTTATAGTTTTCTACTTTTTTGTTTGATTTTAACGCAGATTTCGGCGATTAGTCGTCAGACTGAGCAAGCGACGTGATGGAAGTTGCCGGATCGGAGAAAAGCTTGCCGGCGTCGAGCGTGAAACAGGACTTTCTGGTCGGTGACCCGACAAAGGCCCAGTATCGACTTATTCGTAAGATAGGAAGCGGATCGTTTGGTGATATATATCTGGCTATAAACATCACGAACGGCGAGGAGGTGGCTGTGAAGCTGGAGTCGCTGAAAGCGCGTCACCCGCAGCTGCTGTACGAGAGCAAACTCTACAAGATCCTGCAGGGTGGCGTGGGCATTCCGCATGTGCGCTGGTTCGGCCAGGCCAAGGACTACAATGTTATGGTAATGGAGTTGCTCGGACCGAGCTTGGAGGATCTGTTCAATTTCTGCTCGCGTCGCCTGACGATGAAGACTGTTTTGATGCTTGCCGACCAGATGCTCGGTGATGTCGAATACATGCACGGCAAGAATTTCATCCACCGCGACATCAAGCCCGACAACTTTGTGATGGGGATCGGTCGACATTGCAACAAAGTGTACATTATTGACTTTGGCCTTGCCAAGAAGTATCGTGACAGTAGGACGAGGGCTCACATTCCATACCGGGAGGACAAAAATCTCACCGGCACTGCACGGTTATTATCATCAGTTTATTTGTTTTGTTGTCATCGCTAGAGGTTTTAGTGATGGATGAGTCCAGGGGTCTGCAAGAAACAGATCTTGCTGATGTTTATTACTTAGAAATAGTGCTTCACTTCTCTCAGGTGGCTTGTGATTGGCTACTCTTACTTTCAGGCATTAGTTATAATCTTATCATAATTATATAATTATATTATTATATAATTGATATGTATAATTATATAATTGATGTTCTCTTTACATAGATCTAAACAATAATGATACTAATGATGTTTGTGGGCCCATTGTCATGATCGAGCCATTTTTTGTGTCAGTTATTTATTTGATCAGTGTTGAAAAGTGCCAACTGGTTGTAAACACATCAGAGCAGGACAGTTGAGTAGAAATGTTAATTAGCCATTAGGCTGGTATATTGATCATTGGTAGTTATTTATTAACCAACTCAAAAAGTATACAGCATCTTAATTTAGATAACACTTTAGCCTTGCCTCATAAATATATTTTGACCCAAACATTTTGAGGCTCATTTTTTGCATCTTTGGTTGACTTTACTTTTCACGATGGCCTCATTTTATCTGTGTAAGTATGTGATGATGGTGATGGGTGTGCATGTGCCTGGCAGGTATGCGAGTATCAATGCACACCTGGGCATCGAACAAAGTCGACGTGACGACCTCGAGTCAATGGGAAATGTGCTGATGTACTTCAACCGTGGCTCACTGCCATGGCAGGGTCTGAAGGCAGCGACCAAGAAACAGAAGTACGACCGCATCAGTGAGAAAAAGATGTCGACACCTGTCGACGTTCTCTGCAAGGGTTACCCGACTGAGTTTGCCATGTACCTCAACTACTGCCGTGGACTGCGCTTCGACGAGGCTCCGGACTACATGTATCTACGCCAGCTGTTCCGGATTCTGTTCCGCACTCTCAACTACAACTATGACTACGTGTTTGACTGGACGATGCTTCGCCAGCGATCATCTGCCTCATCCAGCGTCACAAGCACTGGCCTCCGAACTACGGAATTTCAGAAGATGTGATGACAACTTTCACCTTTAACCAATAATTTAGTCGCTTGCACACACCCTACCTACAAAAATGACCCTAGTGAGATGTGTTTATTTCAGTGGATATTTTCCATTTAGACCTGTGTCTGTCAGTTTTTACTTTGATTCTCCAGCTGTATTGGTCTGTAGTCTGAGCCTTACTGTGATACTGGCCAAAACTTTCCATATCCCGTTTTAGCCTTGTAATCCATGTAACGCAGTTTCTATTAAATTTACTTTTTATTTGACAGCTACATATTTTATCCATAATTGACAAAATGACTGCTCCTGGAGTCTACTAATTTTCTGAGTTCCATCATATCTCTTATTATCAAATGAAAACTACATCTATCTTAGCATAATTTAGTCACATTTGTAAATATAATGAAATACATTTTTATTGCCTCAGAGTAAGGTTACGCTGAGGTTGACAATCGTTTGATGCGTTGTGAATAACTTCGTCAGCTTTGTCATTTGTTTTGCTGCTGAATTGTTGTGTTACGTTTGCAGTCACTGATGTACTGTTGTTGCATGTCTTTTGAAATGTTTATGCTTTATTTTTACATGCCGTTACCTGTTATATGACGCAAACGGTGTGCTGTGTGATGTGTCAGATGGGAAAAAGTTAAGTTTTGTTGTTTTTTTAATGTTCCTGATGTTATACAACTAACGTGTTTCACTGTAATACAGTCAGTAATGCCATTGTGTGATGGGTCCTTGCATCCCTTAGGATCTAGTTATATCTAGCTTTTATTTGGCTTTTTATGTAGAATGCCTGATCTTATTTAACTAGTAGGTTATCGATATATGTTTTTGCATATGGATGTTCATATGCTTATATTTGTAGTAGCTGAAGAAGTGCACTAGGAAATGCTGTATAACAATATGTCAGTCGAATGCTAGTTTTTGTTTTTGGCTTGTCTGTTTTATTTTCATAGTGCAGTTTCCTGCTAGCGTATCCGAATGTTGCTTTGTGTAAGTTGTTCATATGTGTGCGTTCTCTATTGCTGCACCCTTTGTACAGAACAGTCTGCCAACTGACTCAAGACTTGGTGATGGTTCAAACAGTTTTATATTACAGCCTAAACACTAAATAGTTCTGTTGCAGCATTTGCATTGCTTAATTCTGTATACTGTTGCATGCCATGCCAATCCACAACTCTTATTATTTTTTATACCCCTGGTAGTATATATTCCAAGGGGGGCGCTGAATTTGCAGGACTGGATTTTGACGGACCAAATCGCAGGGATGTATTTTGACGGACCTGGATTTTGACAGACCAAATTTATAAACGGACCTGCATGATGACGGGCCAGGAAAGTGATAGGCCAACCAAATCGCAAGGCCAACAACTGTTTACGTCACGTCGTCAACCGCGTCGTCAACAACCAGCTCGAGTGCTGCTAACTTAACGAGCAGTGAGAGCAGCGACAGCAGTCCTGCAGTCGACAACATTTCAGACCTTTGTGAAGTATGCAAAGTGCAGAATCGAACACAAGTCGCATTTGTTCCTTGTGGACATGCAAGATTCTGCACTTCTTGCACAGACAGGCTCGTTACCATGGGGAGTGCATGTCCAGTTTGTCGCAGCAGAATTGACATGGTTCTTCGACTATTTAACTGATATGTGGGAACAAGTAGCCGACTTAATTAGGCTGCACTGTTACTGTTGTTGTTCATTGCATTGAACACTTTTTGGTAGACTGCACGTCAGAGATATTTTGGAGTGGACACACTCAAGGACGTTTTTGAAAATGTGGCATCTCACTACATCATAGCTTATGTTAAAAATATCGGCTTTTACAATCGTATATAATCGTATATAATTTACATTAGCTTAATAACCTTGATCTTAACAAGTATTTTAACTTTGCTTTTAATATATATCAACTGCTTTTAACTAATTTTAACCATGTATGGCACTGAATGGCCTATTTTGTGCTGATGTACCGTTAAGAAACTACTCACTCACTCACTCATTGCATTTAGACAATAAGCTTATGTCAAATTCGGCGCTATTCTATTATGCTTACATTTGATACATCGCACATGTTTCGTGAGACAACCATTTCCTTGTTCATTTATGTTTGACGATAATTGCTGTTTGTGTTACATGCACAGATAGAAAAGTTTTGCAATTATAATTCGGCCTCATCCTAATTTGGCCTATCACATTCATGGTCTGTCAAAATCCACCCCTGCGATTTGGTCCGTCAAAATGCAGGTCCGTCATAATCCACCCCTGCGATATGGTACGTCAAAATCCAGGTCTGTCAGAATCCACCCTTACGATTTGGTCCGTCAAAATCTAGGTCCATCAAAATCCACCCCTGCGATATGGTCCGTCAAAATCCAGGTCCGTCAAAATCCACCCTTATGAT
>Ga0209367_1006346_pt1 | contig 16378 bp, 5 predicted proteins | sample WorMetLIZISLAND2_FD_187412 | JGI IMG/M metagenome (GOLD analysis project Ga0209367, IMG submission 187412) | Marine gutless worms symbiont microbial communities from Max Planck institute for Marine Microbiology, Germany - Olavius geniculatus... ... | reverse complement strand
ACCAACAGGGGGTCTCCCACCAAACCCCTCAATTTTTAAAACCCTGTAATTCGATAGCCAATCCCTTTCTGAAATCCCAAATACGCCACTGGGCCCAGGCCTCCCACCAGCTAAATCCGGCCCTGGGCTCGATCAACGTTCACCACGCAACTGGTCAGCGGCGTCGCCGGCTTGAGTGCGTCGTCTGATATTTCACAAGGTAGTGTATGTAGCGACACACTAGAAGAGTGGTGGGATATATAGTGATATTTTCATTACAAATTGTCTCCTGATTCTGACAGTGGAAAAATTTTGAAAATCGGTTAATATTTGGTGAAATTATAAGGCAAAGTTGGTCGTGTTGCGTCAGAGGAAGTAACCTTGCAGCTTATTAATAGGAAATGTATACCTAGCCTCTTATACGGTCTTGAGGCATGCCCACTGATTAAGTCAGAACTCTCTTCCTTAGACTTTGTTGTCAATAGGTTTTTTATGAAAATGTTTAGAACGAGTAACATGGATGTCATTAGGCAGTGTCAATCTTACTTTGATTTTGACTCTTTGATTTTGCAAGTACACTGTGGTCTAATCGCGTTAAGACGTTTGATGTTAAATAAGCCACCTGCGGGGGCAGCTTTGTAGATTATGGCACCAGTGCCAAATAGTGGCTATTGCTAGTACTACTATTATTACGCCTGTGCGTTTATTTATTTGTTTTTCCTTTCCTGTTGTTAATTGCATGCATGTGCGTATGTATTAATCTATCGTTTCTTCGATGAATAAAGATGTATATAAAAATGGTGCCATTTTTTGGCCCACCCTGTAATTTTCAGGCTACGAAATAGGCTTAGAGGCTTGAGCTACATTTTTTGCAGCTGGCCTTAAGGATTATCGTCATTTAATTTTCGTGGTGGGCTGCGAAAACATTTTTCGGCGTCTATGTGCTACAAATGAGGAATACCATGTCAGGTCTTTCTGTATAATGTGATTACCAGTAATTTTGCGATAGGTCGTTAATTTTCGTATCAGTGGAAAGCGCATATCATCACATGCGACTTTCCGTTAGGCTACTGTTAGTGCTCTTTAGCAAAGTTGGTCGCCCTTTTGAGTTAGGACCTATACTGCGACTCAAAAAACGAAAATCATCACTTTTACAGTTTTTTTGGTGACTTTGACAGCATCGGAAAAATTATCACTTCAATTGCCAAGGCCAAGGCTTACTAGCCTACATAACAAACCCCCAAACAACGCTTATTGCATGGTTACATCAAAAAGCTTTAAAATGAAAACTGCTTAACGACGTCTAAAATAGCATTTGGACGTGGTTGTCGTGCGTTATTTTTGTAGTTCGACCTCTCGATGCTTTGTGCAGAGATTTTGGCAGTAGGCTTAGATTTTACATGGAAACCTATTTTTTTTTAAAATTTTGGTTGTCTTCTTTGAGCGTTTTTAGGGCAGTTGTAAACATCTGTACTTGCTTTGGTGCACTTTTAGCATAGTGTTTTTACTGTTTTTTAAGCGTTTTAATTTATTTAGTGGTTTTTGCTTGTGATGCTGGTTAATAAAATGTGCGTGCATGTATGTGAGAAACAAAAATTATAATTCTACGCGTTCATTCTTACCGGTCAGTTGAGTATTCAGCAGGCGAAGCCGGTAGAAACTGAAATACTACCGCGGTACAGCGGACTGTCAAGATGACGTGTTGGCGAACACGCACCCGGTAATATTGTTCACCGTTCACACTGACGTTTGTTCTCAACCCACGATAACTGCTGTCGTGTGGCACGTGAGTTTTGTTCCTGTTTTACACAGCGGCGCCGGTCGGCACGGACGCGCCGCAAACCCTGCGAGACAGCGCCTATGTCCACAAGGACCGTACGTTCACGGTCCGTCCGCTGCTGTTAGCATTGCGGCGTCACCTGCTCCGCACGCGTGCACGTGCTATCGGTCGATTGGCGCCGGCGCATACGTGACTGCAGCACGCGCTGTAAGGCCTACGTCCGACACAGATGAATGCTTTGCTACTGCTGCTGCTACTGATTGCGACGTCCCATGTGACGAGAAAAAAGTCTCTCACAGCGAGTACACGATCACGTGACATAGCGGATCACAGGATGACAGGATGTCCAGTGGCTGATCAGCAGTCCCGAGGATTTGGAGTCGTTGAGTAGCCGATTACTTTAGCTGCTGCTGCTGCTGCTGCTGCTGGCGAGTGACCCCAAGACAGTTATAGGCCTACCATTACGTTCACAGCCATTTCATGCAGTGTTGTCGGCTCGGTAATGACAGCAACTGTTGAGCTAGGCTAAGTGCATGGCCCTGCTTCAAAACGAATACTCCAAGCCAAATGTCGACGTTCTAATTGCAGTAGCGCAGAGCCAGCAATATCTTATACCGTCCAATGAATCCTCCTGCCGCGAGAGCAATAATTTTTTTTCTCGTGAGAATCCATAAAACAAACATGTCACAGTGTATACGACTTGGACAGTTACGGAGTGTTCAAGATTCTCCTCTGTCTATGAATCCGCAAAGATAAGATATTTTGTTAAATACTGATTTTACACTTTATATGAAATGTTCTGTGTAGGCCTGCTGCTATTTTTGTGTGTTTTAATTGATTTTATGATTTGACTTGATTTTAACTTGTTTCAGTTGCTGTGCTACTTTCGTGTTTGTGTATTTAGCTTAGGAAGGCTACTGTAAGTGCTCTATGAGCTTGGTATGTCTTGCCAACTGTATGCATTGTGTTAACCTTGTGGACTATGTTATGCTTTTGCTGGCAAATAAATGATGATGATGATGATGAAAATGTCATCACCGGAGTCACCTGATAGGCTGATACCTTGGCCGCTGCGCAAACTGTAGAGCTACATAGGCACACACCTATTTTACGGTGCTAACTGGCTTTTACACGTCGTACATGCATTTTTAAGCATGAATACAATTCATAATTATACTTCTCATTTTTCGTTCCCTACCCCGAACGCCTATCGCACGTTTTCACCGCAGAATTAATGTACTGCGATAGCCTATTTGCAAGAGATATGTGCACTACCGACACCATGCACCAAGACAGGCCGTCACCTTTTCAATTTCTCATAAACGGCAAAATATCTATCATGAAATTTTCCTAGATTATTTAGCAATTTTGTCTCGGGAAGCCAATCAAGTGCGCTGCATGACGGTAGGCCTATAGTACGCTTCCGTCGGTCTGTCAAGTTCGATGTGGGCGAGCCCAGCCCGGGCTGTGTCGCGTCGCCGCAGCACGTATATACACGGTGTAAATAATTCACAGGAAGCGAACGAGAGCGTCACGGTGCCATCAACCACTGCCCACGTACCCACACATCGACCGCACACCCGCTCGATGAACTACTACAGCGCATAGACGACGTATGACGGTACCGGTAGCCTACTATGTGTCGACTGTCGATCGCCCGTTCGTCAGGCCTATCAAAACGGTCACGGTCCTACGTGGTTTCGTCTGCAATAAGTCACAGCACTGCCTGAGTGGGTAAGCGAGTACGCAGCACGAGCTTGCACCACTGCAGACAGTGTTGTAGACCCTAACAAAGGCCTACTTCAAGCACCCTCAGATCATAGACACCTTGACCGCCGTTTGCTTCATGACGCACGACAGCACGACTGCGGCCAAACGCATGCTGACTGTGGTTGAACTGAACTGCAATGAGTGACTAACTGTCTAGGCCCTATCATCACTTAACATAACTGAACGTGCTGCAAAATCTTGGTAAACCTGCCACCTCCTGCTGTCATCCAAATCTAATAGGCTAATCATCTTAATCCCCACCATGCTTACTGTGAACCACTGGTTAAATTACTGAAAAACAGGTCGTATAACTTTCCAATTTATATTTTCCCTATCTCTCCCCTCCCGTGGGCGCCAGTAAAATGCATGTAACTTCGGCATCGTGGACGTAACTGCGTCTCATCGCGGAAGTCTGTGATAATAGGCCTACTGACCTGAGCACGCTTATTCTACCGTACATTAGGCCCCTATTCTACCAGATAGTCAGATCATATCATATATTCGTTTAATGTAAAGTTGACAGGCGCAACTTTCAACAACGCAAGCACAAGATACATAATAAATCCAAAAGCATGCAAGCGGAAACGTCTCATAGTTTGTCCGAAAGCTAAAAACAATTTTAACGAAACTTACTTTCAAAAACTATCGCTACAGACAGAACAAATGGTGGATTTATGGCTAAAAACACTAAAAAACAGACAAATCGAGTATCGTAATAGGTTTGTTAGCTAATAACCGTAAATTAAAAGAAAGTGGCTGTGTACTTTGGCTAATTCACTCGTCTAGGCCTACTCCAACATGAGACCTCATAATATAATGGACAACGAGATGAAGCTAGTTTGACTCGTGGTCGATGACACGAAGCTCAGCTGTAGAACACGGCGAAGGCGTGTGTACTATGATTTATAAATACGTAGCATCGCAGCTCGAAAGCGCGCCACTGCTTGTCGCATAACTCCACGCGCTAAGCACGTCTCCTAGATCTGCCGGTCGCTCGCCGCCGGAGCGCGGCTCATTACTAATACATGATAATTGCAGGTGGACGGGCGATTTTACAGGAACCCTTGAGTGCGGAACCAGCACCGGCCAGCGCGACTGTTCTGTATTATTCACGACTGAGCAGATAGGTAACGACAGACCGCGGATATTACCTACGCCACCGCATGCACGCGTCGACACGACGGCTAGGGCCAATAGTAGACGTTGACGTCGATGTTGACGACAGCGTAACATCGTGTCGAGACAAACAGTGGCCGAGCCATCGCGGCAACTGATCACAAATTTCACCAGATTTCAAAGCATCAACTCCTTAAGCGCAGAACATTTCATAGTTCCTTCGGAACCCGGGACCCCAGTTTCTCCACACGCAGAATGTAAATCAAACAGCGTTAAGGCGCGTACAGAGCGACGTAACTAAACTGAACTTTAACTTCAATATAGCCTACGGTTTAGCTTTTGACTCACTGACACCGCTGGACGGTGCCTTTACTGTTAATTACTGTTGCTTGCCCACTGGTCAGTTGTAGTCAAAAACTAAAGCATGTCAGTTCAGGTCAGTTCAGTTCAGTTACGTCGCTCTGTACACGCTTTTAGTTAATTCAACTGTGAAGACGAAATGTTTACATCGGCAGATGAAGAACTAAGTCATTTAGTGAAAATAATACGCGAGTAAAAATGCAAAGTTTCAGGGCAGGAAACTCAAATACCAAAAGGGTGCCACTTTTTGGTTCACCCTGTTGGTACGACTGCGCAGCGATTCAGCGAAATGAACGAGTTAAACTGCGGCCTTGATGCCTGCGACAGTGCTGCTAATTAATGTGGAAGATAAATATGAAAAAAATGTATTTAATGACACAAACTCCACTCACGTGGGTAAAATTAACACAATGATCAGTGGCTTCTATCCCCCCAAATCTGGAATCAAAATCGGGCGCAACTTCCTTCCACTTTCGGCTCAAGTCCCCCCACTTTTGGATTTAAGTACCCTCGTCCTCTTTGGGCTTCTTTCCCTTTCTACGAGGGAGTTTTGTTAATCATCATGACGCGAAGCGTTCAGCCGTAGCATCCCGCCGTTGCGATTTGTCGCCAAAACGAGCGATCTTCTGCCAGCTGCAGAGCGTCGGTCACTGATATTCGTGTGTCCCGGCAGATCGGATGGATCCAGGTGACGGGAGGCTGTAAAAGATTTATCAAAGGCGACTGGAGGCTGGTGTTGTAGCTTGGAGCTGGCGGTGAACATTTTGAACATTCACAGTGACAATGGAATTCTGGCATCTGATCATTATTTAACTGTGTTGTTTCAACAACGTTATTAAATTGGTGTTGTAGCCGAACATTTTTGAATGCAAAAAAAATCGGTAGGCGGTCATGTTAAAAGTCTGTAACTTCGTCGTTTTTCAACAGAATCATCTTTTACTTGGCAGTTGAATGTAAAAGGTTTTACTAAATACATCTGTAAAATTTCGAGTTAAAATTCCGAACGGTTGCTGAGAAAAAAGCAAAACACTTTAGGGGTCCAATTTTTTGCCGCACCCTGTAGGGATAGATCATAGAAGCCACTGACAATGATGTTAAAACAGATATAAGGAGTGACACTAAAGACATCAAAACAGCGCTTAGCTTCTCTTGTCATTTGTGAAAGTGCAGCTAGCAGAACAGAGAATCAATACAGGCAGCACTGCATCTGTCAGTCACCATCAGCTATACGGCTTTGATCAGAAAATAAAATTATTAAATAAATAGAATGAAATAAATAATATACACACTGCACAAATAAATAAACCAACTGTGTTAACTGTTGACTTCATGACATAAATTCGTTCATTACACATGTAGACAAGCACGCATGTACACAGTCACACAAGCAATAAAATAGTCGACATTAAAATGGAAATTACACATGCTTATGATTATTTATAGACGTTTATGATTATTTACGGATTCATGCCCAATATCGCAACCCCGTGTTACCTTTTTACTGGCGTATTCAGCTAAGCCTGTGGCCTGAGTTAGCCTATTATTATTTTGCCCCACATGTTACTCCGGTAATGCATTTTCTACGAGACGGCAAGAGTTCACACTTCTGTGCCAAGATGACTAGTACGAGTATGCAGGCCCATCGAGAGGGAAAGGAGCGTTAGGGGGTAAGTTCCCGCGGGTCCCGCGACGTTTGGGAGGCCCCACTGTCGCTCAAAAATATAAAGTACACCAGGATGCACCATTTCAAAAAAAATTTTTAAAAATTTCTCTCCAGAGGGGCCCCGCGAGAATGTGGCTCTCGAGTACGTCGTTTCTAGTCAATACATTGCTTCACTACATATCCTTGCACAATTTGCACATGCAGCATATCCGACAAACAGGGGAAGGATTTACTATTTAGGCATGTTCAGCATGTTCAGTCGAAACATGCAACCCCATAAAAAAAGAAACCCCAAAAGGCCACAGAATATCAGAAAACAGTGCCATATTTCCTTCCAGAGGGGGAGGGGGACTCTTTACAGTGTGTTGCAACATTAAAAAGTTCACTTGGTGCAGCGCGACATTTCTGGCCTATAAAGCTTCCAAATAGCTGCATGCAACTGTAACGCTGAATTTATGGTAAGTTTTTGTAATTAATGTCACAAAATTCACGTGGCGCCCCACGATCATGCAAAACAAATTCAACGTTCTACAGAGACTGCATACTAATTTTTCCAGTGAGTGACCAGAGCCAGCCAAGAGACGTGTGATTACTGGACGACCATTTCGGCTTTTCGTCGTCGACACTGTACGACGTTGAACGCCAGTTCCGCGACGTCGAACGGTTTGTGTGAGACGTCAGCAGACATGAGTGAAGATGAGGCAGTCAAACGGTTCATCTCAACACAGCGCTGTAACAGGCTCGCTCGACGACTCTGTCAGCATTACACACAGCACAACCATCTCAGCTCAACAAATGGCAGAAATCCATCCAGTGGCTTCTATCCCCCAAATCGGGAATCAAAATCGGATGCAACTTCTCCCCCCACATTTTGGGCTCAAGTTTTCCCCTCCACTTTCGAACTTAAGTCCCCCTTTGGGGCTTCTTCCCCTCTCTTGGGGGAAGTTTTGTTAAGGGTGTTGACTGCCCAGTAAAAATAAGGGGAAAAAGTTTTGACCTACACCCTTAACAAATTCCCCCCTATTTTGCTCTAGGCACAAGCTGCGCCCATCAAATGTAGGGACAGAAGCCACTGAAGTCATCATCAGATTAGACTTACAACAGTCATTCCGACAAAGGTGTTATGAATGGTGGCCATCCTCAAATGTCAATATCAATCACTCGAAGCTTGTTCTTTAGTCTTTTTACAGATATTATGTAGCTGTGTATACCAAAACAGCCCATCGAACAAAGATAGCATTCATTTCACAATCCGACTGGCCACTGAAGCCTCACAAGAACCAAACAAGTGGCCCCACGCCGTCCAACCAAACGTACTGTACAATTTTTGGTCTTATCAATATAAGAATCCAAAAATGGCATAGACATTAAAGAAAACAAATTACGAAGAATTTAACACACGCACATCATACATGGGAACGCTAGCACAAACTAAGTACAAAGTACATGTAATGCTACACAATCAGTGTTTGCAATTTTTGGTAAAATATGTTCTGAAGCCTAATGAAAGCCTAGATTAGTAAAAAACAAGCCGAAACTGATGCACAGGCAGTGAAGACAAAATAGAATAACCTGCTGCTGTGGTTCCGCAACTGAAAATGTCCCGAGATCAGCAAGCGAATGCAGTGAATAGACGCTTTCCATGAACACTTGAATAAACATCTCCTTTAACCGCAACTCATCTTTCTGCCACACAAACCAAACACTATCGACAAACTTTTTTGTCATTTAGTCATTTTCAGAACCAATAGTGTGGCAAAAACTAAAATTAAACGACAGATGAACGCTTATTGGGTTGTGATATGTGGCCATTTATCCAACTGCTGAGCGTCTCGGGCACCGACAAGTAAGTCACCACACAGACCCTGACTATGTGAGATATGCATCACTGACAAGAAATTATTGAACCCCGGTGACCTTGACCTTTAACCTTTCAACTCAAAACTGGCAACCTGGCCCTGTGGAACGTTCATACCAAATTTGTGTGGCACGTAGGAAATATTTACTGACGATAACGAAACAAGCGTGTATAATAACCAGCAAGTAAAGCAATGCATCACCTTGTCAGTACGTTTTGATAACTTCAGCTTATCCGCCCATGCAGCCTGTGTAACATAATTTAACTCCATGCATTGAGAACACTTTATAAATTACATGAAAATGATTTGCTCCAGTTTCTAAACAGTGCTCTGTTGTTAGAAATAAGCTGTTTACGCAAACATGGTCACTATTCACTAAAGTCTGTGACAAATTGTTTGCCATGGCGACGTCTAACAGCAAACACAAATCATTTCATAGAAAGCAACAGTGGCTACCAAAACGTCATCAAATAACTATTGTAATTATTGTAATTATAAATATTGTAATTAGATAAATTTTTATAGATTACTCATGATTCGTTACTATTGACTGCCCTTCATGCAACTGCTCTTTATGTAATCAATGCATGATTTATCAGCATAGGACAAACTATTCGCTACACTTTTCCCAAACTATTTTGCCAACATACTAACTCTTTAACGTATACTCCTGTTGCAGTTTTAGGCCCGGGCCAGGGGGGCACAAAGCCACCCCCCAGTTTTGCTCCAGGCCCCCCAGTTTCGTGGCTACCCACGAATTTTTGCAAAGATAACACAAATATCTGATTTCTTTGCATTTACAAATTGTAGAAAAATGGGGAAATTAGTGGCTTCCATTAAGGTCCAACAACCAAAAGTGCTTCAGCTTCAGGGGGGCTTTGCCCCCTGACCCCCTGACCAAGATCTCTGCCCCTGGATCCTGCTGGGGCTCTGCCCACAGATCCCCATTATAGGCTTGTGCTACTGCGCTTGCCATGGGGCCACGCCCCCCACAGATGTTGCAGGCTAGAACCGCCGCTGGTACACTCTACTTCAAATAATAACACAGCGCTGTGGGACCGACTCGGAGAATGTCCATCAAGTCCGGCTGATCAAACACATCCGGCAGAATGCAGAGCAGTGGACTGTGAACAGGCTCTGAAACATACAACACTTTCACACTGATCTGATCCGCACGATCAAATATTCATCAGAACAGACTGCATCAGTTCTCCACCAGAACACACACAGACCTCACAACTGACATATTCAGTATTAACAATTCAACGGCCAGTAGCTGATAAAGTAATAATAGACAAGCTTTCAACAGCTGCGACCTTAAAGACAATCTGTGAAGAGATTGCCACCCTAACAAACAAACAGCAGCAATGAAGTCACACACTTTCCATGACATTTAAACAAAACTGCAGAGGTGGCCATTTCTAAAAAATACTGCTGCACAGCCAAAAGCAATCACTCTTCAAGTACCAGATATTATTGCAATAACAGAAGCTAATACTAGTTAAAAAAACTAATGATAATTCACAATGATTGACAAAAATGATCATAGAACATTTTCACACCTACAGTAATCTTACAATCACAGAACACTTATGACACATCTTAAGATAAGAAGAAGAAAAAGATTTCGCTTAGACAGCTAGGTCCGTTGCGAGGGAGCTTATGGTGCTGTGAGCCGGCGAGTGTTAAACCCAATTAAGCTAGCATACAACCCAAGTCGGTCAGATGGCCACTGGCTCTAATTAACAGCCAGCGCCTTTAACCAACTGGGCCAGTATGCCAGCAGTTCTGGCCACAGGGCCTTAAGTTACACAGAACTCGCTGTTTTTTTCTCCAGCAATGGCCAGTATTCATTTTAGCATCCCACAAAAGGTAGACGGCTGAGTCGTCCGAGTTGGCTTGGCTTCATACTGTAGACAGTCACCCATCCAAGTACTAACCGAGCCCGCCGTAGAGTAACTTTGTTGATTTGACTCAATGCATTACCATTACACCACGCCGCCAACATATCTTAAACTAAACCTCACAACAATGTCTGTGAATCGGATCCCTGGATTGTAAAAAATCCTCTGCAGCAATCCGAAAAGATTCAGCCTGATTTAGATTATCTCCAGACACACAGGCAAGTTAAATGAGCCGGAACAATACGTTATAATAACAAATATTCAGAAAATCAGTTTTGAAATACCGGTTGACTGTATGTCAGCACGATCTTGCAGTAGCTTGTCAGCCAACAAATGTCGATAGAGTGACAGATATTGGATGTATGCAGAACTGCAAACGATTGACACCGGCAGAGTGCTGCAACAGTGACAACATCTTCTTGCAGATTAAAAAATAAATTGTATCCAACGTATTATATCAATTCTATAGAACACCGCTTGGCAGAATTACAGCAATATTTGTACGTGCAAGTTCCTATTTTGGAATGCAACATTTCAGTTACATCCAATTCAATATCTGAACTAAAGCTGTGATCTTCAACCATAACCTTATTACTCCGTACTTACTCACGCACATCTAATGACCCCACTGCCATACGCAGAACTGATGTCTCACAGTATCAAAAAAATCCTAATCCAAAATTTCAGTGGATCACTTATGTGCTAACTAAGACAGACTGATAATCGACATGAAATGCCAAACAGTGCAGAGGGAATGCACAAAGCAACGGAGAAGTAACACTGACTCGAGAAGCTCTTTCTGCTCTCTGGTTGGCGCTGCCAGTCGGAAAGACATTCGAGGCTGCTTGTTGACAGCAATCAGATTCATCAATTTGCTCGAGTCTAAATTTATGCACGTTACAACACTTCGTATGCAACCTTACATGTGTAGAAACAATCAGTTAAACTTTGCGTAACAGCAGTATAGACAGTTTGCTTGGAAACACAAAACTAAATGCCATGCCTCATGTAAAGGTAAAGGTAAAGATAAAAAGGGCCAACATTTGCTATAGCACTTCTTACAGTAGCCCAGAAGTACTTTACAATCTCAGAAGTGGCAGCTGATTGGCATGAACTAATGATACCGCAGCGCAGTATGCGGCCGTCCATTGCCCGCTTAAGTGAACAACTAGACCTGCAGTTTGCAGCAAGCAGACATAACACCACTCCAACAATCAGCCACACTAGGCCTTCACCCCGTAGCCCGTAAGCTACTACTCATTTCCCATTCCATCCCTCAATCCATCCACCATTCCATTTACAACCATCCTAAAAGCAAACGATCTGATGGTATGGTATCAGACTCAGAAATTTCACGTTGAAGTTCGACTCTTATTTTGGTCACTTGCAAGCAACCTTAAACAAGTTCGTTAACGTACAACGTGCTCAGGTCAACTCAGCCTACTACCTTCGGTGAGATGGCGAAAAAGACCACCCGTACTAACTCATGGATAATGTGTTGAGTGGGATGTTTAACCTTACTCACCCACTCACAAAGTCACGGTGAAGTGTGGCTGACTGGGGTGGGTATATGTCTGCATGCTGCAAACAGCTGGTCCAAATAATTCACCGGCGCGTGCAGCAGATGGCCGCATAACGTGCCACAGTATCATTACATGTACACAGTCCATGCCAATCAGTTGCTGCTTCAGAGACTGGAAAGCGCTGATGGTAATGAGTTATGTAACATACGTTGGCCTTTCCTCCTGAAGCAGCTTCAGGGAGATTTCTATAGCCTTTGGCTTTACGAAGATCAGCAATGGGTCCACTAGGTGGCCTAAGCGATAGATACTGTCTTAGGGTGGTGTCCAGTGGCTTCTATCCCCCCAAATCTGAAATCAAAATTGAGCACAACTTCCTCCCTGTTTTGGGTTGAAGTTCCCCCCCAATTTCTGACTCAAGTTTTTCCCTCAATTTTGGGGTTCTTTCCCCTCTAGAGAGAAAGTTTTGTTATGGGTATAGTTTGCCCAGTAAAACATAGGGGAAAGTAGAAAATAGGGGAAAGGTTTTGATTTACAACCTTATCAAAACTCCCCCCTATTTTTCACTGAGCACAAGCTGCACCCACCAGGTATAGGGATAAAAGCCACTAGTGGCGTCCACTCCGAAGGTAAGGTAAAGTAAGTAAGGTAAAGTCACGAGTCTGACTCGCAAGTTTTACTCTGACGATCATCAACTACCGATCATATCCATACGTCGAATGAAAAAGCTTTGTAATCAAAGATACAATACAACCAACCATACAGTATAAACTACTAAACTACCTTTTCGTCCAATTCGTGGGTCGACCTGAATCCCCTTCTCGAATGGAGTGCCTCCATTAACGACTTCTTCATATACCCTAGTATGGAAAATTGCAAATTTAAATATGTGACGTGCTGTTACAGAGCTACAATTTAGTACAATAAAATTATAACATATAAACAACATTCCAATAATATTTAACAGGATAGAAAATAATGCTTTAGTCGCACGCTGAACGAGCAACAACGTAGGCTGTCAATTTATACTAAGACATAAGACCTAGACACACATAATCAGAAAAAAACACTTCTAATATAAAGGTGACTCACAAAGAACACAAATACACATAAAAATAAAAACAATAAAAACAATCTAATTATATTGGTGCATGCAAGTGCAATTTTAATAAAAACTACAAAAGTATATAAATGTGTTATGACCGACTAACTGATATCCAAGCAGAAAATACCGTTAATTAGTATCATTTATTGCACATAATGAACGCAATACAAACTTGTTGGCCACTTGAGAACCTTTCTGATCATAAAGCGGAAGCAACACCCAACCGCAGCTGATCTCACCCTCCTGTGAGCTGCTCTGTTATTCACACACAACGCAAAACTGTACAACAAAAAGTAAAGGTAAAGGTGTCAATTTGTATAGCACATCTCACGTACAACGCCTCTAATGCGCTTTTCGTCACTAACCTGAGCCGCCAGCCGCACGGCCACCACGTGCATCCTGCAGACACAGGCTAACGCAGCGGCCAGCTAGGCAGCCCCAGTCAGCTGTACTAAGGTCACCACCTTCCGTAACCCACATAAATGAGTTACTGCTCATTTTACCATCCCATGGAGGGTAAAAGGCTGAGTCGACAAAGGCTTAGGCTGCATTCACAGACATGAGTAGGAGTTGGCACTGTCCGGGTACCAGTATATGATTTTGCGCGTATTTCAATGGCGGCCATTCACATACATACGAATAGACTCCCACGTACAGGTTACGTGTGAATTTCACTCATACGAGTAGTTTCTGTGCAGGTCGTATTTTTATCCAACTTATGCAAAGTAAACTACCCGTAAATAGCACAAATACAATTGATAAAAGCTATGGCGCATATTTGACATCAGAACTGGTGTCATTGTAAAATTGTTCATCGTTCAGTTAGTAAAAATAGAAACTTTGTAGCGGAATATTGTTGTTTTAATGGCGAAGAAGCATTTTCTCAATTCGATTTCATTCAATATGGCCGACAGGCGTTGAGTTATGTTCATGTACAAGTGACAGTCAACACTTCACTTGTGCGAGTGAAGCTTCTACGAGCCATAAGCCGAAACCATCATTGAAATACACGATGGGTACCCGAACAGTGCTGGACTCGTACTTGTGTCTATTTATGTAGCCTTAAGCCTTTAAAGCTATTACAATATTATGTAATATACAATAAGACCTGCACAGGTTATAGAGTCCATAAAGGCAATATGGTCATAAGTCCAGAGATATAAGTTGTGAAACAGGCTGCTCTGGATACACAAGTTTCACCAGATACATAAAAATAACAGTATTCGAACAAGCTAACTTTCACTATTTTTACCATTTTAGTTTGTGGTGTGCACTGTAGAGATAGTGTTACGGTAGTCACTAACGGTTTAGTATCACTTCAGACTTCTAAAAATCCCAAACATATGCATGGAACATTAAAATATTTGGCTGCTGGGCATGCAGTAATTAGTGAAGCCATCAACCCCTCAGTTACACATCAATGGACAGTCAGATCTAGGAACTAAAGCTGTAATCTTACATAATTCATCTAAAGAATATTTAATGACAGCTGGCGTCTTTGTTTCACTAAGCCACACCACTATGACTACTGACTATAATTCTAATCAGTAACAACACAGCAATCACGGTTGACATTACAAGTGCATTGCTAAAAACCACAAAAATACCCAAGAAAAGCCACTAATCACTATTACATATGCTATTTTCAACGTTAGTTTAGGTGCGAATATTCCACAGCACTTACTTTCTTACTTTCAGGTAAGGCCAACTCGCTTCTGCTGGTAACTAACTGCTGTAGCAAATTCTTACAGAGCGGTCGTATGCATAACAACGTCGTAGCTTTACTTCCAAACTAAAATTGATTTACTTCGGACATAGTGCTAAGTCAGTATGCATAATGATGTCGTAGCACTAGTCAGGCGCCTACGTCCAAACTAATGCTAGTCGCTCCAGCGACCTGTCGTAAATATTTAGTCGGTTGGCAATGTAAGCTAATGTCGCTAAAGAGAAGTTGCAATCATGTCATGCATTGTACATAATTTCTGGCGAGTCATTTATGCTGTTGTAACTAATTCCAGTATTCCAAGTTGCTGAATAAAACATTTAGCGTTCGATACATTTCGTTTATTTGCATCGCGCATTCTTACTTATGCCATGAAGCGATAATTAGGCCCAAGCACACCCGAGATTACAGCAGACGACAAGTTTGCCTACGTCTATTTTTAGCTGCACGCTGAGAAAGGCCGGGCACGTTCATGCCAGGAAATTCTAGAGTGGCTACCCGATGTAAGCTATGTCATGAATAGCTAATCGCTCGCTACAAAAGCGTTTTGCATGCCGTCGAACGTAACTTTCTAGTTTGGACGTAGTTAGTCGCGACGTAGTTGGCTTTACGTCCGAACTAATCTATGACGTTGTTATGCATACCGCCCCAGATGCTTTTCTAGTCAACTGAATCAAAGCAGCATAAAAAGCACTAAAGGCCTAATGATTCGTTCTGGTTTGTTCGCGACACATGGCGCTATACAAATGTGTTTTGATTGATTGATTGATTGATGGCAATACTTTACCACTAAATGAACAACTTACAGATCTTTTGATGGTCATGCATAATTCAAACAGAATGCCTGCATACAGAACACAACCACATCACAATAATTACTAACACTGCAGTCAGCAAACTTTTGTCAACATCGTTATGAATATTGTTGACATCCACGCACAAAAGTTAAAATGTTGATACAGTATCGTATAAATACAAGTTAATGAAAACAAAACAAAAAATAATAAAATATTAATAAATATGATAAAAATAAAACATAATTCACATCATCATAAAACTAACTATCACAAATGTACAAATGAAACACCACTTAACCTAACATAACCTAACACGCCCAATTCTGCCCATACTGCCTGTTAGTCAGTGAGTCTAAGTTTAACGTCCCACCTAACACAGTATAGGTCATTTCGGGACAGCCTTTTCAGGCCAAATTGCACACACACATAATAATGGAGCAAAAGGTTTAACCTTTACAGAAAGTTTAACCTTTATAAAACATGAAACACAAAAAAATGACAGAAACCTAAAATTTAAGATCTGCCGATTACAATTGTACATACTAGCAAAGTTTTCTTAAACAGAACATACTCAGCATTTTGTTCCAATTAGGGAAACTATAGCTGTTTCATTCAGCACAATTTAAACAAATTTTACAAATCACTGTGCAGCAGCACAGCCGTTGTTTGCATCATATTATCGCTCATACACCCGACACCGATAAACATCCAGTGTGCACAGCATTAGCGGCTACAAAGTCACTTCACAAATACGGCGTGTGCCATCCTCACTACTGGTGCTGCATTTAAGGTCGTATGCCTA
>Ga0209367_1006345_pt1 | contig 16379 bp, 14 predicted proteins | sample WorMetLIZISLAND2_FD_187412 | JGI IMG/M metagenome (GOLD analysis project Ga0209367, IMG submission 187412) | Marine gutless worms symbiont microbial communities from Max Planck institute for Marine Microbiology, Germany - Olavius geniculatus... ... | reverse complement strand
TGAAACCACCATTTGATGACACATAGTCTCATTAATAAGTGTGCCAAAAATTATTATAATCGGACATTCATTGTTCAAGTTATTGCAAAAAATGTAGTCACATGCTTTTTTTTGAGACACAGTGTAGTTATGATACTATGGTGAAAACTATTAATGTAAAAAGGGTCGAGCAAAAGCAGTGGCTCTGGCCCGAGATGAAGTAATTTGAAAAACTAAGCAGATTAAACAAAAAAAAATGCAATACTAACAAAGTAATAGATTATGTCTTTCACGCATTACCGTACTTTAATATTACAAGTTTAATTTCAATGTGTAATAATGTAAACACATTTATAGGTTAATACGTACAAAGCAGCATTAAATTTAAAAAAAAAACATTTCAAACTGCAGACCTGTGCCTTCTCACGTGTATCCTTAGGTGCAGTCTTGTACATTTCCAGCAAGAGTTTCAGATCACGCTCACGATCTTGTGACTTTCTGTACGACGACGTAAACACAAATATCCACACTGAACATCAAGCAATATTCCTGAACAAGTCCAACGAGGATCTTAATTGGTTTTTAAGAATAAAACAAATAATGAATAAACAAGACACAAAGTAATGGTATGGTTTTGAACACGTTGTCTTGAAAGATGGCAAAACCATGTGCCTGTTGTTTATCCAAACAATCTGTATAAACATATTAGTACTAAAAGAAACTCTCTGAGTGATACAATTAATAATGCTCCAATCCACTCTATTTCAATCAATGAATTCGTCTTGTCAGGCTGAAACTTATAAGGAGCTATTACACCGTGTCCCAAAAATTAGTGGCCCCTCCCTACAGATAAGTTAGTGTCAAATCGTCAATACCAGACAGATTATTACAAAATTTGAAACAGTCATTGAGACAATCATTCTGAACTAGCATTTAAAGTTTAAGGGCAAAGTGGCCACATCTGGTCTCGATGCAAGCTTTTAATTTAAGGCAGGTACGCTGCTGCTTGATCGATAATATTGTCGATAACAATGTATTGAACGTAAGCTTAATGTAAACAAATTCTGACGTCATAATGATGTTACACTGAGCACACACGGTAAAGTGCATACGTCATAATAGGTACGATGGTAACTGATGTTTAGACAGCGCAGTGTATAATATTTCGTTGAAATCCATGAACTACAAACTGAATTAGGCATGTTTGAAGCAAGGGGGCTGCTAATTTTAAGACACGGTGTACAAACTGTACATAATAAGTACATAATGCAATATGCTTACTTGAGTTCAAGTTTGAGATCTCTGATGATATCGCTATCTGATCTGCCTCTCTCTCTGTCACGTTCTAGTTCACGTTCTTCATCGTCCTTCAAAGCCGACATCAATGAATCATCTTTGGACGAGTCGTCTTTAGCATCAACATCCTGTGAGCCGGCGGACGTAGAGGAACTGGCGGACGCAGACGCAAAGTCAGTGGCAGAACTACCGGACAACTGCCGAAGCTGAACAAAACAATTCAGCGCTAACTGAAATGAGAACAATTCTTAGGAGCAATTAACTGGCCAGATACAAAACGCAACAAGAAGCCCAGCTGTCGCTAGAATAGCCGAACGTACTGGTTGTCATCTTGCACCGTTTAGCCACGATAGCGTAAACTGACCTTGAAGGTCATCTAAGGTCAATGATTTTAAAGTTATTTGAAAGCCAATATGCCACTTCCTATTAGTGTAAAAAGGGTCGAGCAAAAGCAGTGGCTCTGGCCCGAGATGAAGTAATTTGAAAAACTAAGCAGATTAAACAAAAAAAAATGCAATACTAACAAAGTAATAGATTATGTCTTTCACGCATTACCGTACTTTAATATTACAAGTTTAATTTCAATGTGTAATAATGTAAACACATTTAGCCACAGTACATCCGTGACTGACAGATGACAGACAGGCAGACAGATGATAACCATGACAATAGCTCGACCGTTACTTAAGTATGGTCGGCTAATAAAAAGTTAAAGACTCAGTCTACATTATTACGAACAAATTCTGCACTGTGTGAAATGATCGCATAAATCAGGAAGTGAAGTCAAACCAACAGCTGCATAGAAAAAAGCAAAGCAATATACAAGATATGAAAGCATTAATCTACATTTAATCATATCCTCATAAACTACAAATCAATGTTTCTGACAAGAAGTAGTGGCTGTAAATTCTTCACTGTGCAAATAACTGAAAGAAAAGCATTCAAGATTTTGGGAAACTGAATTTCTTTACAAAAAAAACTATGTACAATCCTATACAGTAACTTAAATTAATCCTGGCACAGCAGATCAGTTCTGCAGCTAGTTATATGTAATATTCATCAAAATAAAACATTTATTTTAACCTCTTTGTTGACATCTGGCAGACAGTCCTTCCGAAGAAACAGCAGCAGTGGCCAAAACGTCAAAAAATAAAATAAAGGTTGTATCCTGATGAATTATAGGTATATCTTATATACCGTTTTAACCTAAGAGTCTATTTAATGACACTTCTGCAGCAAATTCAGTAACACGACAGCTTGGTACCTTGGTTATTTCGGCGGCAGATTCTCGCAACCTTCGTTTGTAACGCTGAACTTCGACTTTCAGCTGTTCGTTGTGATTCTTTAAACTGCTGATCAGGTTCCGCATTTCACGGTTGATTGGTCCTGAAAATCACAAAATATGTTATCACCATTTCATACATCAAAATACTTGCTGGAGGCTCCTCACCCACAGCACAGGGGCATCACAATGTACAAAATACAACTGTACAACAATAAAAAACCGAATAATAAATACAGAGATTAAAATGGAACAGAATACTTATAATGCATTGTAAAATGTATGCTATAAAAGCGACATGACACTGCACACCAAGTGTTCAACAGACAACTATCTGGTTAAAATTACACATGCCAAGTCATGTAACTCAAAATTCTTTCCCCCCCCCATCAACTTTTGTTCCCACAGACCAGTAAAGACAGACAAAAGACATCTGCATGCTAATATACTTTTGCATGCTATCACTTATGTCTACAGAAAGCAGTCCTCACCACAGCATTCATAGCTGTGAAACTGTAATGATTACATACGAGGACTGACGCAAAGGTTCTGCGAAAGAGAAATGATGCTTAGAAATTATCAGTATATCACTATCACTGTTTTATCTAAAATAAAACATGGCTAGCTGTGCAAGTACACTGAATCCGGATTGCCGCCAGAACGCAATCTTTTATAACGTGTGCCAAGCCCTACCTCTCCAACCCCCCCCAAAAAAATTCTTCAAAATCTATTCAAAACTTCTGTGTAATGTGATTAGAGAGACACAGGTGGTAATTCTTCCTCCTTCATTTGATGGATGCACACCAATGTACTAACTAACTGCAATATTAACCAGTTATTAACTATAACTGTGTTATTTGGTGGCGCAGCGGTAATGCATTTCATCCGATCAACGAAGTTACTCTAGGCCGGGCCGGGTTAGTACTTGGATTGATGGGTGACTGCCTACGAACAGGTAAACCATCTCGGTATGAAGCCAGCCCAGCTAGGTCGACTCAGCCTTCTACCCTCCATGGGATGGTAAAATGAGTATCAGCTTCGGGCTGAATAGTAATAAATGGCAATGGTTAGTGTGGTACTGTAGCTGCCTACAGGCGGATCAGAGGTTCAGGCTGATTGGGCTGGTCCAAACGTCGTCAGCTGTCTGGCGCTCGTGCTGCTCTGACCAAATGAACCGGGTGAACTACGATGACAGCACCATAAACATTGTTGCAGCTGTTACTATTATTCACTATTACTAGGTGGTTAAAAGGTTAAAGGTGGTGATATAGCTCTTAGAGAAGCCAATCTCAGAGCTACGGAGCATCACCTGCCATATAGGATCACACAGTGTTACCTGCCACCCCTTAACCCCAGCCAGATAGGCTGGTACTCGATTTACCTACCCTGGAGGGATGGAAGGCTGAGTTGACCTAGGCAGCTGGTTACATACAGAGATGGTTTACCTGCCCGCAGGCAGTCACCCATCCAAGTATTAACCCGGCCCGGCTTTGAACAACTTCGTTAATCGGATGAAACACACTACCGATACGCCAGGCCACCAACTAGTTACTAGCTAGTAAATTACACCTGCCTGTCTGTTCATTGGCAGCTAGCATCTGTTCAAACTCAATTCGCAAAAGATCGTATTCTCGTCGAACTTGTGACAGCGTGTCCTCCATTTGAATCATTTCCGTCCTCAGCCGTTTCTGTGTTTCCAATTCTTCCAGCTGCATCAACAAATGATGACCAAATCCAACATTAATGCTACTTAGCGCAATTATATACTGTATTTACACTACCAGTTTTTGCCAAAACAGCAGCCTACTTGCTACTTACTTACTTACTTAAATACATGAAGTTGAGGCAATACTCGGAATTTTCAATACATCACTCATGTAAAATATTTAATAACTGGTTGAAAAGGCACTAGTCTGAATTTGGTCAGGTTTGAAACCTCCATAGCCAGGGGCTGCCAAAACCAAGGTCCACCGCAGCCAAAAATGTAATCTCTTCCTATTCCTAATCCAAATACCCATCCTAAACCTTGCGGCAAGTGCCCCTAAAGACTAGCAAAACATTCCCAAATATGTGACGTAGCTACACCCGCATAATTTATAAACTCAGTTCATTCTGGTATGCTGCAAACTACGAAAAGCTCTGCCAGGTAACCTCCATCTGCTCAATCTGTCGGAGGTGCGTGTTCTTGCTGCTGACGAGCATCGTGCGGTTTTCATCGAGCTGGGTCTTGATCTGCATGCTCTCGTTGTATAGGACTGAGAACTGAGATTGCAGGCACTTGTACTCTGTCGTCTCGACAATCACGCTCTCCGGCAACATCGACAGCTGCAAACACAGCATCATAATGACAATCATAATATCTTCCTGTCTCAGAGGGTGTCCCCTAACCTGCCATAATGTTGTTGTTGTTGTCATAGCCCACCAACTCCTCTTTTCACGTCAGAGACGATACGATAAGAGTGAGGGAGAAAAGGGGATACAGAGTCATTTGCAGCTGTTGTGCCGGATGGATTGTCGTCGGGTACAGATGATGACGTGCCATGCCAAGGCTTGTTGTTGACGTTCATTCTACGGGAGCCAAACTGGCCGGCTGCTGGTTCCACCACAGATAGGCGACTCCAGCAGAACCCTGCCATAATACCCCCAACCTATATGCAAAGCTTCAATCAACTTCTGACCTACCATACTTCCTGGGATTGTTGGACAAAAAAGCATCATATCCATCCTATTAGTTCAGTAATTCGACTCTACACAAGTTAAACCGTGAAATGCACTTTGCCAAATGCAGATAAGCAGCAAGAATTGGTGATTTTTTTTGTACTGACAAAAGTGACAATATAAATCTCTCTTACATCCATTTTCAGCGTTTCGATCTGCTTGATGGCTTCCTGGTGATCCTGCTGAAGTTTTTCTAGCTCCGTAAGCCGAGACGTCGCCAGTTCACGCTGGTCTTCCAACTCGGTTGCCATCTCATTCAGCTGCATCAGACAACACACACATTACACACACATGCAGTCATTTACAACAGGGATTACATGGAACCGGGTTAGGATTTTGACCTATGACCCAACCAGACCTGACCTGGTGGCTTTTGACCCGGTGACCTGACCTACTAGCCTAAATGATGTCAAAGCTGAAAAGTTGTGACATCACAAAAACAGGGACAATGAGCGCGTAAATATTAGGGGCATGGCCTTTCAATATTCATGACACAAGTCTGTCTTGAAACGTAAATTCACTAGTTTGCCCAGATAGTGTTACTTCGTAGAAATAACCCATATGTTAAAACAGAAAAATGGAATCTGTACTGTGGCGGTGCAGCCTACTGCATAATTTACAAACAAGCACCTGTTGTAAAAAGATGTACAAAATTTTAAAAACAAGCAGAGGACGATAAATAACACAATGTAATATGTTTTTTAAGCAAAATATTATGTTATTTGTCCATGACAGAAAATCAAAAAGTTAAAGGAAACTTTGCTCTACTGTCAGCTAATGAAATTCCCACTCACCTGATTACGCCAGACACCAGCATTAGCAGGAGAATCATCCGTCTGCATCATAATGTGCACCACAATGACAGTATTATAATACAGGTAAACCACCGGTAATATAAACTCCATAAACCATCTGCGGATTAAATTGAAGGCACAACGTTTTATATACATTGTTGCAAGTCAAGAAAAATATGGTACTTTAAAAAATGGACCAAGGTGGGAGGCCAAAGGCACTGAAGAATACGTTGTTGATTGTTTTCCAAGTACTACATCACATCCAAAACTGTTCACATTCAATACAGGATGACAGACACAAAGAGTTCCATATCAAACTAATGTTAGCCAGTCTGCTAATGAAAACAGCATAACCGTAACAATAGTATCAGTTACATCTCGGTATCACAATCAGCATTTACTGTTTGTTGAACAACACCATATACAGACTAGTTCTTTTTCTTCTTTACCACCCCCTTGAATTATGACAATCTTCCAACAACTGAGTCTAAATGTAAAATCCTGTGAATAACTGCCCTTACCATGTAGCACCAGCATCGTTCGCAAGCTCCATCACATCCGTGATCCCACACAGGTCCTTGGTAAACTTACTTAATGAAACAATCCAAAAGCAACTTGCTACTATAGACTACTGCCAGCAAATCAATACACTTCAAGTGCACTAAATGCCCAGTATGGTTCTTTTACAGCATTAACATGGAAAGCATACTGTGGAGGAAGGGGTGAGTGTGTAGGATTTAACATCCCGCCTGACACAGTATAAGTCATTCAGGGATGGCCGTTCCAAACAAAATGCACGTACATGCACATAATAAACATAGAGTGGTAACTCTTAAAGAGAAATTACATCAACTAACAGCATCTAACTACAGAGTTATTTCTCACAAAAATTAAACCACTAAACAAAACTACAAACATCTTACATAAAGGTAAACAGACAAATACAAGTCTAAGACGAACGCAAGATGTACTTTGGCCTTGGTGGCGGTCTCCATGGTCCCGGAAGCACCAGTTGTAGGCACTTTGATCTCGCTCGCCTCGTACGACTTTATCTTGGTCGCCGCATCAGCAAGATGTCGGTCGAGTTTATCGACCCTGTGCTGGGCGTTAGACAGCTGGTACTCTAGGTCATCGACCTGGTTCTTGAGTTCGGCCGCCTCAGTCTCGGCTGCAGCCAGTCGATCCTGTAGCTCCGAGTTCTACAAACATGTAAACACACCCGTGTCATTATTCTAGACCAAAATAACCAACTTGTATATGACCAAGCGGACCATATTCAACAAGCCGCATCGTTCATGTGGGTTTGGTTCCATCCTGTGACCTTCACAAGGGCACCTTGTAACATCCAAGTTCTTGTGCTCTTGCATGCTCTATCACAAAATTTGCGGGTGGCCTGAAATGCAAGTCCTGACATTAACGGACAAAGAAAAATATGGGGCCCGACAATGCTGGACCTGACAAAGCAGTGCCAAACAGGACAAGGACGAGGAGAAGAAAGTCCATCATTATCAGGTCCTGCAATGTCAGGTCCTGCATTTTCAACACCCCCAAATTCACCAGCTAAAGCACCATTTATAATTGGCTACGACCACGGCAATGAAAACTCTCAAGAAATAATAGCTATTCGACCAAAATCCAAGCGTGCTGCTACAATTTCTGGATTGTTACAGCAAGACTGTCATTTACAAGCCCAACCTACAGTATTAGCTATCCCTATCACCAAAGTTACAGATGATGACTCCAGTGACTAACTGACATACAGTGCAAACATCACAGGCAGCCTCAGCTGCCTACATATACCATCATACACCATGTCCGGAAAAAATACATCCCGAGCATTAACGATTGTCGCTTGAAGAAGCGATATCCAATTTTAATAATTTTTGGTATGAATATTCCTGGCACAACTGGCCATCAAATTCAATATTCAATATTCCACCTCACCCAATGTCTGTTTCTGCACTACCTGGAGAAACCAGAACCAACAAAATAAGAATTGAAATGAATGGAAATATGTCAAAAAACATTCCCAACACTATCGATTGTGACTTGAAAAAGAATTGCCAGATTTTAATAATTTTTGGTGCAAACATTTTTGACACTACTTGCATTCAAATGACCATTTTAGTTCCCATTTCATCAAATGTCTGTTTCTGCACTACCTGGGAAAACCCGAACAGGCGAAATAAGATAAAAGTGCAATATTTCGTTGATTTTGTTTCCCCAGGTAGTGCAGAAGCAGACAATAAGTGTGGTGGAAAATTGGCCAGTTGATTAAATTTGATCGCCAGTTGTGTCAGAAATACTGGTATCAAAAATTATTAAAATCTGATAATCCCTCTTTTAGTTACTATTGATAATGTTTTTTGGGACATGGTGTATAATTACACCACACAAAAAAAACACTGAAATGGCAGTCAACTATTCATCTTATACAAACAAAAACTGACATAAATCTCACCTTGATCGTGATTTCATGATGTCGCTGATGAATCTCTGTCACAAGGTTCTCAAGCCGTTTGTTGTCCGCCATCAGTCGGTCCATTTCTTCTCGCAAAACCTCGCTGAAATTCACCGACTCCATCTTGTCAGCAGACATGTCACTATCATCCAATTTCACCTTGCCGTGCTCGTCAAAAATCTCTTCTTTTATTGTTTTGGTTTTAATGTCGTCGTCGTCGACGCCTTTTACATCTGCTTCGGTTTTTATATCTTCCTTCTTCACGTCGTCTGACGAGTCATCTTTCCCTGTACAGCATACGTCCATCCAAACAGCATAAAGTAGATAACAGACATCAATGGATTCCCACAAGCAAGTAAGCAAGCAGCTAACAAACTACACATATCTCTCTGTTAACCACCAAATCATTAGTGCATTACCAAAACCATTACACGGTCCATCTCTTTTGTCTGTTTTTAGCCCCCTGTTTAGTGCTGCACCTTTTGTGCTTTAGGTAATCACCAACAAATAATCAATTGGACAGTTAATCACGCGACATATAATCAACCGACAGTTGATTATATGACACAGACACAGACATTTCATCAGGCGACAGTTAATCACCGACCAGCGATCAATTGTGCATTTTCGAGCAGGTCTATAGAGACGGACGACGACCAGGACATGGTGAACATTATGCTCAGCCATGTTTCCCACAGAAACGTAGAATTATTATAAAGTGGGGGCACTGAACAGAAGACACTGCAAGAACAAAAAATGCATTTGGTTAGCACCATCCAATATTGTGGACTTTCGTGCAGCAAATCGAAAAAATCCTCAAATGCAACGCAACGTTCGTCATTTGTACAAGGAATTGCTGCTGCAAAACCTTCCGTCACTTACATGTACATGTAGGATGTGACGCAGTGAATAAAGATAAATGCCACAACCGTCTGTCCCACAGGGATTGATTGCGTCAAGTTGTTAACGTGTCGGTGAACCTTTATGTTTCTATAGGATTTTTTTTTAATGAATACTGTGATTACGTCATGCGATAAATGTTAAGTGATTACATGTCAATGACTGAGTGTCGCGTGATTAAATGTCTACGTGATTAAATACTGGGTGATTATATGTCAGTGATTAATTGTCGCCTGATTAACTGTCGCATGAGAAAGTGTCCGTGGTATAGCACACACAATACAAAAGTACTGTTTGTACAGTAACTTCCAGATAGCAAATTATCCTTGCAAGTGGGTTCTTCTGATTAGGAAGCAGTTTATTTGCACTTTCCTAAAAAGAACAGTATTCTAAAAAAAATACAATATTACATCAGCATAATCTCTCACAGTCTTTATTTCCAGTTTGGTCTTGTAAAGAAACAAAGTACATGGTATCTCAAATGCTCAGTATCGAAACACACTGGCACTTAGCTCAGATGACTGTTGCACTTTACACATGTCATGATGGTTATTGCGACTTACCGAGTAGCCACAATACCACATGATTGGCACACCATAGTGCGTTCAAGGTCATCCAACGTCACTGATTTTAATGTCATTTGAAAGCCAGTATTCGACTTCCTGTTAATGATCAAGAGCTACCTAGGCCCTATCTTGCACCGTTTAGCTACAATACACCCGTTACAGAGGACGACAGACGACGACGGACGACAACCCTGTAAGACGCCTACAGCATTGCAGTCATCTGGCGTGCTTTGACTCGAGCCGATGTTCCCAGCATGAAGGAACCACACGGGCTGGTCCGTGACGACGGCAAGCGGCCTGACATTGCTGCCATGGATCTCTGGACGCAGCACCACTTGGGAGGTCACAGTAGTTGACACTCTGGGAAACGCCTATCTGCAGCAGAGTGCCATCACCAGTGCCAGTGCCGATGAGACTGCAGCTGTCAGAAAAAAACAAGTAGGCATACAGCTCACTCAGCAGCACCCACAACTTTTTTTCCAGTGCACTGGAAACACTAGGATCCATGAGTGTTAGCACCCAGGAGTTCTTGACACAAATCGGAAGGCCTTTGACCGAGGTGACAACAGACCCCCATGAAACGACGTTGTTCTTTTTCCAGTGCTTGTCGGTCACCGTCCAACGCTTCAAAGCGACATGCCTAGCTGACACATTCACAATTTCCGAGCCTGCATCATAACTGTTCCAGACATAATTTCTGTAGTATAATATTTTAGCCCTCCAAAATTGAGTACTTGGGATATAATAAATAAACAAATAAATAAATATTTTATTCACAACCCAGGAAGTAACATAAATCCCCACATTATAGCATGGCTGTGCCGCGCGACAATCAACCAACCAGAATTAGCACACAGCTGAGCCAAAGTCAACAGACAGGACGGAACGGCAACGTCTGTTGATCTCGCTGAGTTTAATGACTGGCTTAGCGCCAAGCGCGCGCCAGTGCTTTTCGTCTGTCAAATTCGGTTCACTGGTCATTCCGAGCAAGCATTACGATTGGAGTGTCCATAAAGCTATAAATAGAGCGAACAAACAGACAGACAGACAGACAGACAGAATCTGCAGCTGCAGACTCAGCAGACTCTGCAGCGTGCAACAAAGAGTGATGCCTAACGCCAGCATGCGACACTCAACAATTATTTGAATGAGTGTTGAGCAACTCCGATAAATGCCAAGCAGCAGCTAAAGCACTATCTCTCACTGACCATGGCTACGTTTTGTGCAAATAGCATCCCACAGTTTCTCTCTGCGTTGCAGCAGTCGATCATGTGCCTGAAGAAGCTTGCCGATAGCACGCTCGGAGAACTCGACACGCTGACGAAGTTTGTCTTCAATCTCCTGCGTGTCCGACTGAGACAGCAGCGTCAGAAATGCTGTCACTGCTGCGCTTTCATCTGTTAACACACAGTATCCATGAACTGTTCACTGGTGCTAAGTGAAAATAAGTTTTAGCAAAAGTGTGAAATTCCAAAACACGATCACACGTACATAAAATGCAATATAAAGTCCTTCTCCAGGCTCAGAGGGTGGCACTGACCTCTGTCCTTAGCCTTTGCCATACATCAGCTTACACTGCAAGACTATGGATACAAAACTAGTGCATCACACGGAGTGCCTGCCTATGCCCATTGCCCCAGATATCACTGGTACTCACCACACCAGGGCACCGACCCACAGATGAATGACCAAGTGAGTTGACAGAGGTGGTTACTTATGCACCGAGATGGTTTACCAGCCTGCAGAGTGATCATAGAGTGATCACAGGTGATCAATTTCTAACAACTACGCCATCACTAGCACTATAACACTACACTCATAATAAAGTAACAGTTACACTCGCAGTGCACTGCTACCTTTGAACAGATGGCACACACAGTTATCAAGTTACATTTTAATTACCAAAACACAGCATCATTGACACTGGCAAGATTTCACCAGTACAAAACAACGTAGACAGAACTAACTTTTCTGTTCGGCTTCGTCAGCTCCTTCAGCATCAAACCGCTGTAACAGCACCCTGACATCTTCATCCAACTAGCACACAAAGCACACTTAAACTTTTGCTATCATTCATTGTCAATAATAACACAATGCCAGCATAATTATAATACCATAATAATAATTTTTTCACAACCTTGATGAATATAATCCCTAGCAGGTTTAAAAAATAAGAAATAAAAACTGATATGGAATAAACATCAGTCACGGTGATCTCAACACAAAAACTGCTTTGCGGTTTATTACTACAGTAGACTGGCTAATATGAATGTATGTGACACTAAAGAACTTCAGAACCTGCAGTAACAGAACAGACTACATTAACATTACATGTACATTAACTTAGCAGAAATGACAAACATGGGAATTCTGTACCAGTACGATAATACATCGGCAATCTGAGCACAAAGCAGGCAACACTATTCAGCAATGTCGATCAATGTGCTCAGTGTTCACCTGGTTCCAGTAGCGGTTGACTATACACAGTACGTCATCATCAGTGGTCTGTCGCTGCTCGAGCTGTTCAATTCGTTTGCGCAGATCCTCCTCTGCTCGGCGTCGCTGCTCAATTCGCTCCGACAACTTGCGGTTCTGGAACTGTAGCACCTTTATGTCCATCTCCTCCTGCCAACCAACGATAACACCAATTTACATTATAAGACTCATCATCACGTGACAATACGTAACATCGCACATCACATAAATGCAAATGATGGCAATCAGTACGGTAAATCAAAAAGATGACAGCCAAATAAAAAATATTCAAGCATCATTCTTCTTCTTGTGTGCTCTGCCCTAAGGCAGGTTCCACTGATGATGACGCCATCCGACCCGGCTCTCTGCTCCTCTCTTTCACTCCACATAACTGATCTTCTTGTCCTTTTGCTCCATAAGCAGGTCCAGCATCTTCCTTCTTGGGTTTCCTCTTGGCCGTTTCCCTTCCATCTTCCCCTCTAGTACATTTTTCAGAAGACAGTCATGTCTTAAAACACGCCCTATCCAGTTTGCTTAACATTGCTTGATGATATGGACTATAAAATGTTGTTCTTGCACCAGACTCAAAACTTCTTCATTTGACACATGTGCTGTCCAGCTGATCTTCTACATCTTGTGCCAGATCCACATCTCAAAAGCTTGTATACATTTGACATCTTCTTTTCTAAAGTCCATGTTGCTGAGCCATATTGAACTACATTCCATACTAGTGCTTTCATCGTCCTTTTCTTCAAGTCCTTTGAGATGATTCCTCGTAGTAATTCTCCTCTTCTCATGAAAGCTGCCTTGCCATTGCTATTCATATATAACCAAGAATTTAAAAAGGGGAAAAGGGTCTGAAAGCATACAGTGTCACACATATGGTGAGCATGATATTAATATCTTGAGCAATCTAAGATCAGATATGACTTCATTGTGAAAATTCATGCCGACTATGTCCTCTTCTCTGATCAAATGACTGTTGGTATTGCATCCAACAAATATACCGAGATCATTAGATCACTGCAACTAGAAGTATACTGTATGCTATAGAACGACGGTGGGTAATTACCAGGGAATAAATTGGACCAATTTTCACTGGCTCAAACTGCGTCATTGGCTTCTTTGCAGGAGGCCCCGAAGAAGTACCAGACGAGTCTCGATCACGCTTCGACGCCATCTTGACTGCTAGGCAAGAATTTCCTAACTTAATATCTGCAACACAACAGACACATCAAAAGTTTCACACACTGTCACAACTATTATAATGCAACATGCGAATATATAAAGCATGCATGCAATGAAAAACTGAGAGAAATGGAGTTCACACCATGTGATGAAACTGTTCAATCATCCTAGCTAATAGATATCTTTATTTCGCCTAATCAGTTCTTAATTTCATTTAAAAATGAAAAGCATATATAAATTACTTCAAAATAACACTTTCACATTTTTACCTAAACATGTATGACAAGTCTCATTAAACACAATTAAAAACGTTTACATTTCACAGGAAACAGTAATACCCGGATGTCATCAGAAAATGAAACTGAAAATGTGAAATTGCAAAGCGGAAGTGATAAAGTTGTAAATAATAAACAAAGGGATTTGTCAGTTATCAAGTGAACTTGCAAAATAAAAGTATTATATTGGGTGTTTAATGGGAAACAATGAAGGAAAACTAAAACGAAATTTTAATTCCTTACCTGCTGAAGTAAGTCTGTTAGGTAAACTGTCGGATAATTCAACTGGCTATTTACCACGCATGGAATAGATTAGCCGTGGCACGCAGCCTTCTCGGACACCGTAGGGTGCGACGAAACACCGCACCGGCCTCACCGACCGCACCGGCAGGAAATTGCCCCAACCCTAACCCTAACCGTAGTCCAATCGTCTGCAGCTTCCGCCATGCTCGAAGTGGTCGTTTTAGGCGCCGGTGCGGTAATTTCCTGCCGGTGCGGTCGGTGAGGCCGGAGCGTAGGCTAGAAATAGAGAGACATGGATATTAAAAGCACCTAGTGCTTGCCAGTCTATAAACTAACTGTAACTGGAATAGACATACTGTGAATAGCAGTTTTATTCATCAATAATTCTAACGGTAGATCGGCGATCTTGCTGTTAGCACTCGATTTGATTAGGATCACCGATCGGTGAAAATAAGTCAGAAGGTTAGTATCACCGATCGGTGGTTGTAACTTCCTAGGCTAAAATCACCAATCGGTGATACTAGCTGTGTCAACTACGATCACCGATGGGGTGAAACCGTGATATTTACACACACCCGTAGTCAGGGTTTTCAATGGACCTAAATTTTCAGGACATCGTGACTTCCAAGCTGAAAAATTTGGACGTCAGTGTACAAAATCTCGAAGTCATGCAGTGGGCCTACAAGAAAACTCAAGCAAAAACTTAATGCAAAACAAGGCCCTACTACACTGTGCCTCAAAAACATTCTGAACATTTTTGATTGTAACTTGAAGAGGATTATCGGATTCTAATAATTTTTGTAACAGTATTTCTGAAACAACTGGCCATCAAATCATTATGTAGTTTTTCACCTTACCCATTGTGTGTTTTTGCATTAGGTTACCTGGGGAAATCAGAACCATTGAAATATTGCATTTTTCCCTAAAGTGGTATCACTACTTAATGTAAATAATGCACAAAACACATTTTGTTTACATTTTTACACTTTGGCTGATACTTTATCCAACTGCTTTGTTTCTCAGCTGCCTGCAATAAACTTGATCGAATGCCAATTGTGCAATCACAAACATGAAGATGATTTCTCTATTCATTGACAGCGGTATCGATAATGTAATGCTCCAGACCAATCCAGACTTCACCAGTTGCTTCTTGAATTCATAAACATTTCTTAACGTCACATGGTAGACATACTGCTGCACGACAGTCAAATCTTGTAATCGACTGGCTCTTGGGGGCCAGAGATCAGGATAAATGGAATTTATGGACGTTTTTTATCATTTTAACGTGTATTTTGCTTGATCTGATTTCCCCAGGTACTGCAGAAGCAGACAGTGGGTGAGGTGGGAACTTAAACAGTCATTTAATAACCAGTTGTGTCAAATAATTATGCCAAAAATCATTGAAATCTGATAATCATGCTTCAAGTTATGGTGAATAATATTGGGAGTGTTTTTCACGTTTTTGCATATTTCGATGCATATTTCGCTTGGTTTTCTTTCCCAAGGTAGTGCAGAAGCAGACATTGGGTGAGGTGAAAAACTGAACAGCCATTCAATGGCAAGTTGTGTTAGGAATATTCACACCAAAATTATGAAAATCTGATAATTTTTGTTTCAGTTAGAATCAAAAATATCCGGGATGTTTTTTGAGACATAGTGTATATATGCATCACTTACGCACCACTAACATAGGTCGTGGTTTTTACGTGCTACAGCTAGGCTGTATAGTGCGTCTCTGGCACGATTTTCGTCTGTCTGTCACAGATGTATTGTGGTTAAGCGGTGCGAGATAGGGCCTTGCTGTTGATTACTAATAGGAAGTCGCATATTGGCTTTCAAATGACATGAAAATCATTGGCCTTGGATGACCTTGAAAGGTCATAATGCACTATAGTATGCCAACCGTGCGGTATTGTAGCTAACTAGTAAGTCGTAGAAGGTCGGCGATGGTACCATCGGATAGGGCGCTGGCGACTTCCTATAGGCGGTTAATTGTAACCGTGTATTTGCAGCAGTTTGGTCACAATTTTTAATAAAAAGCTTTGAGCTATAAATAGACGTATCTCAGAAACAGTGAGAGATAGGGCCGAAGTAACTATTAATAACTAATAGGAAGTTACATATTGGTTTTCAAATGACATGAAAATCTTTGATTTTGGATGACCTTGAAGACCAGTAGGCTTAGTGCAACAGGGACTGTAG
>Ga0209367_1006344_pt1 | contig 16380 bp, 13 predicted proteins | sample WorMetLIZISLAND2_FD_187412 | JGI IMG/M metagenome (GOLD analysis project Ga0209367, IMG submission 187412) | Marine gutless worms symbiont microbial communities from Max Planck institute for Marine Microbiology, Germany - Olavius geniculatus... ... | reverse complement strand
TTTCGCTCTGCGGGAAAGGATAATGGCAATTTCCTATTCCCTGCATTTTCAAGCACCTGCGACGGTCAGAAATGGCGATCGTTCTCCGGCTCGTGACGGAAATTGCCTTTTCAAACACCCTCTCAGACCTTATGGTCCGCAGCGAGATACACGCACGGGTGCGTCCGATCCGGAACGGTGAGCAGGGCCAGGTCCTCTGATGGCAGGTAGGTTGCGATGTCGGCGGGGAGGGTGCGGTTTTGATAGAGGATGTGTAGGGCCTGTCGGTGTTCGTATGCGGACTTCACCACATGGGCACAGGTAAGGAGCTTACCCGGCGCAACGAAAAATCCGCTGCCGGTACTGGTCCCCGCCTTGACTTGCACCGTACATCGGCGCAAAAGATCTGTGAGGTCGGACATAATGTGGCCTAAGTGTCAGTTTTCAGATTTTCCCATTCCAGCTTGACGGTCAAGTGGGCGGTACCCTGGCCCTTTACCCACAGGGCCGTCAGCTTGCCGGATTCTAGTCCCACCGCGAGACCGAACTCAGCGGATGCTCTCTTGGGACCGGCCCTTTTGAGGGGTTCGACAAGAGATCGGGAGATCTTCTCTACCACCCTGGTCACCTGGCCGAGGTTCAGGGCTTCGGAGCTGACCTGATGTTGCCCACCGAGATCGATTGCCTCTATTGTAACTGTGGTTTCTGCGTCGAGACGTAGCGGTTCGAACCGTGTCTGAATCATGTCGTCCACCTAATTGTTCAAACAGATCTCGGCAACGTCTCTGAGAGGGTGTTGAAAAAGTCTATCTTTGCGCTTTCGCTCTGCGGGAAAGGATAATGGCAATTTCCTATTCCCTGCATTTTCAAGCACCTGCGACGATCAGAAATGGCGATCGTTCTCCGGCTCGTGACGGAAATTGCCTTTTCAAACACCCTCTGAGAGGAGCAAGCCAGCGGTTGCCACGATCCCCAGCGAAGCTAGCATATGTCGGAAACAGCCCACTATAGTATCCTGCGGCATAAAGACCAGCGACATACCGCAACTCAGCTCCGGAATACGCCTAGGTGACAGAGCTCAAGAACGACACCTTTCTGCGCGCCCTGCTGCGCCGGCGGGTGGACTACACGCCGGTCTGGATCATGCGTCAGGCCGGGCGTTATCTGCCCGAGTACCGGGCCACGCGCGCCCGTGCCGGTAGCTTTCTGGCGCTGTGCCGGAGCCCGGAGCTGGCCTGCAAGGTCACCCTGCAGCCCCTGGATCGGTTTCCCCTGGATGCGGCCATCCTGTTCTCCGACATCCTGACGATCCCGGACGCCATGGGGCTCGGGCTCTATTTCAGTGAGGGGGAGGGTCCCGGTTTCGAGCGCCCGATCCGTGACGCCGCCGACGTGCAGCGGTTGGCGGTCCCCGATATGGAGGACGCGCTGGGCTATGTGATGGACGCAGTAAGCATGATTCGGCGTGAGCTGGCTGGTCGAGTGCCCCTGATCGGCTTCTCGGGCAGCCCCTGGACCCTGGCGGTCTATATGATCGAAGGCGGCAGCACTAAGAGTTTTGCCCGCTCCAAGGCCATGTTGTTCGACCGTCCCGAGCTGATGCACGCCTTGCTGACCAAGCTGTCCGAGGCGGTTACCGCCTATCTCAATGCCCAGGTGGCGCGCGGCGCTCAGGCCCTGATGATCTTCGACACCTGGGGGGGGGTGCTGACCCCGCGTGCCTATCGGGAGTTCTCACTCGCCTACATGACACGCATCATCGCCAGGCTCACCCGCGAGGCAGAGGGGCGGCGGGTTCCGGTCATCCTCTTTACCAAGGGAGGTGGTCAGTGGTTGGACCGGATGGCGGAGAGCGGTTGCGACGCCCTGGGCGTGGACTGGACCCTGGACCTGGCCGACGCCCGGCAACGGGTAGGGGACCGAGTGGCCCTGCAGGGAAATCTGGACCCCAGCATCCTCTATGCCTCACCGGAACGTATCCGAGCGGAGGTCGGTCGGGTGCTCGCGAGCTATGGCCAGGGCCCCGGGCACGTCTTCAACCTCGGCCACGGCATCCACCCGGACGTAGATCCCGACCGGGTCGCCGCCATGGTGGACGCGGTCCATACCTTCAGTCCCAGGTTTCATGAAGCTGCTGTCCGCGACTCGCGAGCCTATCGAGCTTACGCGTGAATTGATCGCCCAGTCGCGAGTGATCGCCAGAGGCAAGCGCATTCGTGATCTGCAGAGACTGCTTGCAAAATACGGAGGACAAGGTTCAAGATGGACGAAGAAAAGCAGCCTTCCGTTTGAATGCGAAGGGGCGCTTCACGAATACCACTGGTATGAGCATCATGGCCTCGGAAGATTCGAGATCAAATCGAAAGTAGTCGGAAAAAAATGATCGTCCAGCTCCATTCCGGACATCCGGACTATCCGGACCTATCCGAAGGCCAGCCGTACTGTGTCATCGGCATAGAGGCGGACGAATATCGGATACTCAACGATGCCGGAAGGCCGTTTCTCTATCCACCGGATATCTTTGACGTGACGGACTCGCGGGAGCCGAAGGACTGGGTAACCGAACTCGGCGATGATGGAGAGCGTTATTCGTATCCCCCGGCGTTAAACGAGGTCGGCTTTTTCGAGGACTACTTCGATCGCAAAGAACGAGAGGTTTTGATTTTCTGGCATACCCTCAATCGACGGTTGGCCGAGGCGGCGTGAAGTCATATCCGTAGCGTGGCCGGGAGGGATGCAGGGCGAGTGTGGATGTCGATGTTTCGTTGTCTTTTGGTACTCATGTCCGTAGTCGCAAGCCCGGCCTTCAGCGCCACCGCCACCGAGGTCTCCCATCAGGGGAGCGGGTTCGATGTCTACCGGTTGGAGGTGGGAGAAGAGCAACGACTGGAGTTCTTCTGGAAACGTAAGGACGGTATGCCCTACGGCAGCATCCACGCCCTGCGCCGTGCCCTGGCGGCCGAGGGTCAGCGGTTGGTCTTCGCGGTCAATGGCGGGATCTATTCGGAGCAGTTCACGCCACTCGGGTTGTACATCGAGAACGGAAAACGCTACTACCGGCTCACGCGAGGAGAGGGCGGGGGGAACTTCTTTCTGTTACCCAACGGCGTCTTCTATATCACCGAGGCGGGGGCACGAGTGGTCGAGACCAAGGATTATCGACCCCAGGGCCGGGTTATCAACGCCATCCAGTCAGGGCCCATGCTGGTGACCAACGGACGCCTTCACCCCCGCTTCATCAAGGGCTACCACAGCAAGTACATTCGCAATGGAGTGGGTGTCGACCGGGAAGGTCGCGTGATCTTCGCCATCTCCGACAAGCCGGTGAACTTCCATGATTTCGGCACCCTGTTCAGGGACCGACTCCGGTGCCCCGATGCGCTCTATCTGGACGGGAACATCTCCGCCATGTATGCACCCGAGCTCTATCGTTACGGCGGCTGGCTATGGCGCCGGTTCACAACCATGATCGGGATGACAGCCGAGGTACGCAAAGAGAACGCGGGATAGGCCACATGACATAATTCCGCCCCATGCACGAAATGGACGGCAGACAGCTAAGTCACGAAGCCATCGCGAAACAATCCGGATTGGTGTGGTCAAACGGGTTGAAGCGGATGCAAGTCCGGAGGTCGCAATCGAAGCGTTGGGCTGATGGATTAGTTTTTAGACAGCCTCTCAATCCAACCCAGGCGGTTTTCTCGATGATCGATCTGCATTGCCATATGCTCCCCGGTATCGACGACGGCGCCCCCGACCTCCGCATCGCCCTGGAGATGGCCCGGATTGCGGTCGGGGACGGCATCAGGATGACTGCCTGTACGCCGCACATCTATCCCGGCTTGTACGACAACACGGGCGCTCAGATCATACAACAAGTGCAGGCGTTTCGTACCAGGCTGCAGGAGGCGGGCATTCCGCTCGAAATCACATACGGTGCGGATATTCAGCTGGTTCCCGAAATGGTGCATGGTCTCCGCTCCGGGCGTATGCCGACACTTCACGGTACTCGGTATTTTCTGTTCGAGCCCCCTCACCATACGGTTCCCATCGGCTTCTCGCGTCTGATTTTCGACCTGCTGGCTGCCGGTTACCAGCCGGTCATCACCCATCCCGAACGACTCACCTGGCTCGACGATGAGCATTACGACTGGTTCGTCGACGCCGCCCGGGCCGGTGCCTGGATTCAGCTCACGGCCGGGGCGGTAACGGGTCGTTTCGGCCGTCATCCAAAGTACTGGTCGGAGAAATTCCTCGACGATGGGCTCGTCCATATCCTGGCGACGGATGCCCACGAGCCCGAACACCGACCGCCCCTCCTGGCGGAAGGGCGCGCGGCGGCCGAACCTTATCTCGGTGCCGACGAGGCGGAGTTGCTCGTAACCGGCCGCCCCCAAGCCGTTATCGAGAACCGCGAGCCGGCGGAGATTCCGCCCCCACCGGCACTCGATCCGAACGAGAACCGGAGAAATGCCGCCAAACCCAAAGGGTGGTTTGCCCGGCTCTTGTTCCAGGGCTGATCCTCGTACACAGTTTCACCTTATTTTGCATTCTCAATCCGTAGGGTGGACTGTGCCCGCCATCTAAGCACGGTATTGGTGGGTACAGCCCATCCTACGGGAAATATGCAAAATATTAAGAAACAGCGTACTAGGTGGTGTTGACATTTAACGCCAACCGACTGTTGTTACCTATTTAAATGCCCGCAATATGTCATAGGTGCAGGATGAGAAGCGATGCCTTGAAAGCCCCTCTTCCCTGGAGGGAGAGGGGTTGGGGTGGGGGTTTCAATCAATTGGTTGTGAGTGTCAACACCACCTAGGGTGCCTGACCTGACCGCAGGGTTGGTCATGGCACACCGGCCCGCCGCCGCTTTGGATTCGGCAACCCAATCAACGGAAAACGCGGACACGGGGGCGGATCGGTATACAATGCGGCACGGGGACGAGAGATAACTTATTAGAGAATGGGAGAGATCCATGTCCAAGAAACATCCGATCGTTGCGGTTACCGGCTCTTCAGGCGCGGGCACCACGACCGTCAAACGGGCCTTCGAGCACATCTTTTTCCGCGACGGCTTCAACTCCGCCATCATCGAAGGCGACAGCTTTCATCGCTACGACCGCGCCGAGATGAAAGCCGAAATGGCCAAGGCGACGGAAGCACATCGTGACCTGAGCCACTTCGGGTCAGACGCCAACCGTTTCGATCTGCTCGAAGAGCTGTTCAAGAGCTACGGCGAGACGGGTACCGGCAAGAAGCGGTATTACATCCACAGCGACGAGGAAGCGGCGGAGCTCAACGCGCGCCTCGGCACCAACCTCGCCCCCGGTCAGTTCACCCCTTGGGAGGACATCCCCGACGGTACGGACCTGCTGTTTTACGAAGGTCTGCATGGGTTGGTCGTGACCGAAGAGAATAACGTCGCCCGGCATGTGGATCTCGGGGTCGGGGTCGTTCCCATCGTCAACCTGGAGTGGATTCAGAAAATCCACCGCGACAACCTGGAGCGCGGCTACTCCGCCGAGGCCATCGTGGACACCATCATGCGCCGCATGCCGGATTACATCACCACCATCGTGCCCCAATTCACCCTGACGGATATCAATTTCCAGCGCGTGCCGACGGTTGATACATCCAATCCTTTCATCGCCCGGGATATCCCGACCCCGGACGAGAGCTTCGTCATCATCCGGTTCCAGGACCCGGAAAAATTCGACATCGATTTCCCCTATCTGCTGTCCATGATCCACGATTCCTTCATGACTCGCCGCAACAACATGATCGTTCCGGGGGGAAAGATGGGTTTTGCCATGGAGATCATCCTGCAGCCCATCATCGAGCAGCTGATGGACGCACGCAACGCCTGATCCCTGCGTTTACCCCGGCGGCAACCCACCGCCGGGCGTCATCCCGAGCAATCCTGAATGACTCGGCGCGGTTTGGAGACCGGACCTGTTGCGTTGCGACGCACGAAGGCACGTTGATCCGCCATGGTGCCGGTGCGGCGTCTTAACGCAACCTACGCCCACATGACCCCCCCGCGCTGCCTGCCCGCGCGGACCTCGCGTTAAGCAATCCTGAATGATTCGGCGTTGTCCTCGGGATTTGACGTGTTGCGTTTCGACGCCCAACGGCTCCTTGATCGACGACCAGGCCCGTGCCGGCGTCTCAACGCAACCTACACCCACATGATCCCCCGCGCGATCTGCCCGCGCGGACTATAAATAATTAGTCGTCATTTACTAAATTATTCTTGCGCGGGCCTCGGAGCCATGGTAGCTTTCATGCCATGGCGACCGGGTTGAAGCGATATGAATTCAGCGAGCGACTGGCCGATATCCTCGGCGAGTCCCGCCGCGATCTGCGTTCTCGCGTGACCATGCTGGTAGCGGGCGGCCTGGTCCCACCGGGCCCGCGGGGGCGCGGCTCACCACCGGCGACCCCCCACTATGCCGCCAAGCTCCTGCTCGGGGCCATGGCCGCCCCCCAGCAGTCCTATACGGTCGACGCCATCCGCTGCTACGAACGGTTGCGCCCGACCGCCCGCACGGCGGACCCGAGGGTACCCCGCATCACTCTGGCTCCGCGGTCCCCGCCAGGGCCCGCGCCCCTTCCACCCGCGCTGCCGCTGCTCTCCGGCCACCGCACCTTCGGAGAGATCCTGGTCCGGCTGTTGGAGCTCGCTGCGATACCGGAAGCCAGGGACGGCCTGGCACGCGAGCTGTTCGGAATCCGGGTCAGCCGCGGCTATCCGGTGAGTGCGGTGCAGCTGGGCGTCTGGTCCGAGGGACAACGCAACGTCATCACCCAAGGTTACGAGCCGGCGGGGGGAGAGCGTCCCCCGGTGTGGCTCGATCCGGAGCGGGACGGCAACCCTGATCCCGGTCTCTGTCACACGCTGTTTCTGCCGGCCGCCAAGCTGGTGGAGATCGGTAAGCTCATCAGCCTTCCAGCTCAAGAGAGGCCCCCCATGATTAATCTAGGACCCAAAATGGCACGCATTTCAAAGCTCGCCGACCTCGTTCGCCAGACCCGTTTTCGCGGTCGTTGGGAGCAGCTGCTGGCGGCCCTGGCAAAGGTGCAGGCCTGGTCGGACCGGGTCGATACGCGCACCAGTAAGCTGGTGGAGATGCGGGACTTCGGCTCGAATCCGGGGCAGCTGCGGATGCTCACTTATGTCCCCGATCGGCTCCCGGCAGCGGCGCCCCTGGTCGTGCTGCTGCACGGCTGCACCCAATCCGGGGCCTCGTTCGACAAGGGCACCGGCTGGTCGACCCTCGCCGACCGCCACGGCTTCGCGCTCCTGCTGCCCGAACAGCACTGGACCAACAATCCGCTGCGCTGCTTCAACTGGTTCCGCCCCGCGGATACCCGCAGGGACGAGGGCGAGGCTCTGTCTATCATGCAGATGATCGCCCGGATGCTCGCGGACCACGGGCTCGACCGGCGGCAAGTCTATGTGACGGGACTGTCATCGGGAGGCGCCATGACCTCCGTGATGCTGGCGACCTATCCGGACCTGTTCGCGGGGGGGGCGGTCCTCGCGGGGGTGCCCTATCGCACGGCGGACAACATGCAGGAGGCCTTCGAGAGCATCTTTCAGGGCCGCGGCCGCAGCCCGCGTGAATGGGGCGATCTGGTGCGGGCTGCCTCGCCCCACCGGGGACCCTGGCCCAGGGTATCGGTCTGGCACGGGGACGCCGACGCCGCGGTCAAGCCCTTGAATGCCGATGAGATCGTCAAGCAGTGGACGGACGTGCACGGGGTGGCGGGCAGTCCCTCCCTGGAACGGACCGTGGATGGCCACCGGTGCCGGGTGTGGCAAGGGGAGAATGGTGACCCCCTGGTCGAATCCTACACCATCAGCGGCATGTCCCACGGTGCCCCCCTGAGCACCGGGGACCGACCCGACCAATGTGGCACCGCGGCGCCCTTTTTTAATGAGGTCGGCATCTCCTCCGCCTTCCACATCGCCGGCTTCTGGGGCCTGCTGGAACGGGAAGCGGACGCCGTGGCGGCTGCGACGGCCACCGCCGGCCGAGCGCGATCCGAGGCGACCGACCCGTCGCGGGACTCGGATAACCACCCGAACCGTGGGCAGCCGGAAGGGGTTTATGCGTGGCAACCGGGATCGGACGGGACCGATGCCGGCTCCGCGTCGGTTGCCCGCGGCGTCCTCGTCGAGTCGTCGGGGCCGACCAGGGAAGAGACCGGGTCGCAGTCCGGTGATCGCACGTCTGGGTCTACCGAGGGAGGGGGTATACCCCTGGGAATCGATGTGCATGGGATCGTCCGCAAATCCCTGGCAGTGGCCGGTCTGGTCAAAGATGCGGCGCCCCGCACCGGCAGCGGTATGCCGTTCGGGATCGACGTACCGGGGATCATCGGGACCTCTCTCGAAGCGGCGGGCGCTCTCAGGGGCTCCGCCACGGGTTCGGGTGCCGCGGGATCGGCGCAAGCAGCGGCGCAAGCGACGGCCGACTCCGGTTGGGAGGGCGAGGGATGGGAGCTGCTTACCGATGATGCGGGGGGACCCAGGCTCTTCGGACAGGTATCCGCCGGGCGTGCATGTGAAACGGGCAAACAGATCCGGTCCACCTCACGCAAGGTCGTGCTGGGTCCCGGCCCGGAGCTGAGCTACGTGCGCAGGCTCGATCTCGACGCGGCGGCGAACGACTACACCAGCGCCAGTTTCAGTGTCCTGGTGGACGGCACGCCGGTGGACGAGGCCTCCGCCGTCGGCATGGAGCATGTCGAGGCGGAATGGCTACAGCGGTCGGATATCGACCTGTCCCGGTTCGCGGATCGAACGGTGACCCTGACCTTCGAGGTAGCCGCAAGCTCGAACGTCCGCAATGAAGTGTCGGCCAAGGCCTGGGTCGATCGCATCCGAATAAAATCGGTCTCGCCGGTTTGTTAGCGCCTATCCGACTTACGCAGGGCAAGCGCGTATAAAGCTTCTCGAATTCGCGTGATTCGTAGTTTCTCTCGGTCCGATAGCATTATCATGGAGCTTCGATCACGGAATGCCGGAGCGCACGATCAGCCTGAGCCATGTCCAACGGCGATGATGAGAGGACCCGCATCGTCCCTCAGGGCACCTATCCCCGCGGGAATGCCGCCGCCGTCGAGATCCGGTATCCGGGTCCCGACGAGCGGCCGAGCTACGGGAGATACGCCCAAGCCTTCACCGTAGGACGGGGGCAGGACTGTACCATCCGCCTCGTCGCCCCGGGTGTCAGCCGGCACCATGTCGAGATCTTCCCGCAAGACGGAGCCTGGTGGGCGCGCGATCTCGAGAGCAGCAACGGGACCCTGGTCAACGGACGACCCATCGAGCGGCTACCGATCCTCGGTACCATCACCCTGGAGCTCGGCCGGGCCGGACCGCGGCTCCGGGTTACGGCACCGCCGCCTGCTTCGCCCCCGGCTCCGGAAGCAAGTCCCCGGTCTCTGGAAGAGGTATCCAGGCACTATTTCGATACCGCCTCCGAGGCACCGGCGGGTGAGCATACGATCTTGATTCGCAGGGCCTTCAAAGAAGCCAGGCGACGCCAGTCACGGCTCTACCTCGCACTCATCTCCGTCATGGTCCTGATGCTGACCGCCGTGTCCGGCGTGGCCCTGTTCCAGTACCTGGAGCTACGGGAGAAGGCCAATCTCGCCAAGGATAAATTCTATGCCATGAAGGAGCTCGAGCTGCATATGGCCGCTCTCGAGTCTGAGCTGGAACAGGCCCGTGAGGAGACACGGAGCGCGCGCGAGGAGACCCGGAACGCGAAGCTCCGCGCGGAGATCGAAGCCGCCAGGCGCAGACTCGCAAAGCTGCGCGCGAGCTACAATGCCTCCGCAAGTGCCTACGCACACGAGCGTCAGGCTAGCCGATTCCTCCCCGGCCGGTCTCCGCCCCCGGACTCCGTGGAGCTTCTGATCCTGCGCCTGGCGAGGATCTTCGGTGAAACCGAGGTAGCGGTGCTGCCGGCCTTTATCGCCGAGGTCAAGGCATACATCAGGAAGTGGCAGTCATCCGATCGTCTGCGGAACGCAATCCGGCGCCTGCGGAGAAACAACTACGCCCCGACCATCGTCGCTGCCCTCACGAGTCAGGGGTTGCCGCCTCAGTTCATTTATCTCGCCTTGCAGGAGACGAACTTCCAACCGCGCGCGGTCGGCCCGATGAGCAGCCGGATACTCCGCCGCTACGGCCCCGCCAAGGGCATGTGGCAGTTCATCCCCCCTACGGGGGAGAAGTACGGTCTGAAGATCGGACCGCTGAGACACACGCGCCGGTATGACCCGGACGACGAGCGCCACGATTTCAGAAAGGCCTCCTACGCCGCGGCAAGGTACCTGAAAGCCATCTACCGCACCGAGGCCCAGGCCTCGGGCCTGCTGGTGATGGCCTCCTACAACTGGGGAGAGGGCAACATCAATAAACGCCTGCGCAAAATGCCGAAGAATCCTCGGGAACGCAATTTCTGGCAACTGTTACGCCGCCATAAGATTCCGGCGGAGACCTACGAGTATGTCTTCTACATCTTCTCCGCGGCCGTCATCTGCGAGAATCCGCGCCGGTTCGGCTTCGGGTTCGATAATCCCCTGGCGCATCCGTGAGTGGTCGATAAGGGCTCGAACCACCAAGTCGTGTCGACATCCATAACCGACTGCTTGATGCACCCTCTCAGAGGGAGGGTGTCGCAAAAGCCCCTCTCCCGGCGGAAGAGGGATTGGGGAGAAGGTGATTTAAATCGGCAGTCCCCTGGGAGCGCCGGCATCTTGTCGGCATCCATGGGGACGGGTCACCTTGGAGGGGAGGGAGGTTCCCCCGGATCACCCCATCTTACCGACACCTGCCGCCTGGAAGGCGGCGCTCCCGGCGACGGGCTTTTGCGACACCCTCGAGAGGGAGAGGAGGCGAGCAGCGTGTAGGTTCATTAAGACGGCAGCACCGGCGCCACAGAAGATCAACGCGCCTTTGAACGTCGTAACGCAACCCGCGGCCTGCGCGGGCAACGCCGGGCAATCCTGAATGATTCGGCGCGGTTTGGAGGACCGAACGTCATACGCGCCCATCCCGAGCCGCCCTTCACGCTCATCCCGTGGCGGGGGCCTTGGATGCGGCAGTGGTTTTCTTCTTATCGCCGCCCTTGTCCTGCTTGGCACCCTGAGACGAGTCCGCATTCTTCTTCTTTTCGCCGTCTTCCTTCTTGTCACCACTCTCGTGCAGGTTCTTCTTCTTTCCGCCCTTGAAGTCCGTCTCATACCAGCCACTACCCTTGAGCCGGAATCCCGCGGCGGATACCAGCTTCTTCAGCGCCGGCCGCGCACACTCGGGACAATCCGTCAACGGCGGATCACTGATCTTCCGCAGGACCTCCAGCTCGTGGCCACACTGCTCGCATCGGTATTCATAGAAAGGCATCTTGCTACCTCGCCAATCGCTACAATCGCCAGTTGAGAAAACTTGAAGCCAATGGGGTTTGCGGCGGATGATTTCAACCGCTTGTGGAATTCCCGTCCCCGTAACCATCCCTCCGTCGGCCCGGAAGAGACCAGGAGAGACCAGATGCAACCCGAGGAAACGCGTACGATCCTGATCACCGGCTGCTCCAGCGGCATCGGTTACGCCTGCGCCCACGGTCTGCGGGAACGCGGCTACCGTGTCTTCGCATCGGTCCGGAGAACGGAGGACGTGGAACGACTGTCCGACGAGGGTCTGGAGGCCTTGCGCCTGGACCTGGACGATTCGGCCACGATCCGGGACACGGTCGACCGGGTCCTGTCCCGCACCCAGGGTCGACTCTACGCCCTGTTCAACAACGGTGCCTACATGCAAGTGGGGGCCGTGGAGGACCTGTCGCGCGCGGTGCTGCGCGCCCAGCTGGAGACCAATCTGCTCGGCTGGCATGAGCTGACCTGCCGCCTCATACCCGTCATGCGCAACCAGGGCTACGGCCGCATCGTCCAGAACAGCTCCATCCTCGGGTTGGCGGCCATGGCTTACCGGGGCGCCTATGTAGCCGGCAAGTTCGCTCTGGAAGGGCTGACGGACACCCTACGCCTGGAGCTCGCCGGCAGCGGTATCCAGGTCTCCCTGATCGAGCCCGGCCCCATCGAGAGCCGGATCCGGGCCAACAGCTATGAGAAGTTCCGCGCCCACATTGATACGGAGCACAGCCCGCACCGGGAGCAGTATCAAGCCGTAGAGAGGCGCCTGCTCCGGGAAGGCTCGGTCCAACCCTTCACCCTACCCCCCCAGGCGGTCCTCAAGAAGCTGATCCACGCCCTGGAGAGTCCACGGCCCAAGCCCCGCTACTATGTCACCGTTCCCACTTACCTGTTCGGCGGATTACGCCGAGTGCTGTCCTCCCGGGGACTCGATCGGGTGCTGACGCGGACTTCGGGTTCCGGTCGCAGATGAGCCCGACACCGGATCGGATATGAGAATTTTCACATCCCTGTGACTGGGTTCCGCCACTCCCTGGCGGAATGACGGCTCAACTTAACGATATTGAGGCATCACAACCGGCTCCAGGCGACGCCGGTAAGCACGGCGCAGGGCGAGCGCGAATAAAAAGCTGATCGAGAAGCAAATTGCTGCCGGCATCCGGTCGTCAACCGTTGCTGCGATGGTCCACCATGAGCGGTAGGCACTGGCTTGCCGGCGTTGAGGTGGGCACGGGGCCAGATTGCAAGCGAGGGAATTGTGGCGTCAAGCGGCCTCGCCGAGGACACCATCGCCCAGGTCCACCGCAGCGAGGATGACGGCATTGAGCAGGTCGTCGAGCCCCGGAGCGGCAGGGTCGATGCGCCCGTCCTCCGCGGCGGCTTTCTTGAGCCAGGCCCGGAGAAAGGCATCGGCGTCCTCTTCAGCGCCGGCGATCCAGTCCTCCAGCCGTGCGGCCACCGCTTCCTCGTAGCCGGAGCGCATCAGGCGGGTAAAGTCGATCAGACCCCGGTGCTCCGGGAACGCCTCGTGCAGGTGTTCCCAGTGAGAGGCAGGCGTCTCCGGGCCCGCCGCCGCCAGGTGCGGGGCCAGGGTGCCGAGGGCCTCGCGGTAATGCCGGGCGAGCGCGGCGCGGCGTCCGGGCACGTATAGGGCCCACACCACCTGGGGATAGAGCTCCCCCGGCTCGTCCGCGAGCAGCTCGGCGAGGGTCTGTTCGGCGGCCGCGGTCTCCCGGATGCGAAACAGGAGATCGGCCCGGCCGGCACCGGCGGCACGGTGTAGGAACGGGGCGCCGCGTTTTTCCCCCGCCAGTGCCGCTTCGCGCTTGGTGGTCTCGGCATCCGCCTCGACGGGGCGCGTAGCGGGCTCCGGGTACAGGGTGCCCTGTGCTGCCTTCTCCCGTACCGCTTGGTACTCGGCAGTCGCGGCGTCTGACCTGATGGGGTACATATTGGGTTTCGGATACAGATCACCGCGCGCTTTCTTCTCCTGTACCACTTCGCGCTCAGCAGTCTCGGCGTCCGATTCGACGGGCCTTATATCGAGTTCCGGATGCGGGTCATGGTCGGCTAAATGTTGCCGTACCTCGGCGACGCCGGCGGCACCGGTGTTCAGCAGGCGCCGGAGGGTGGTGCTCCACTCGTTCTCACCGAAGGTTTGCACGTAATGGGTATGTACCACTACGGCCTCTTCCCGGCGGCCCCAGGCGATCAAATACCGGGCCAGGAGGTAGGGGGCAATCGGCTTATCCGGGAGGTCTTCGATGGTCCGGCGCAGCAGGTGCTCCGCCTCGATTTCGCGACCGGTGCGGACCAGCAGCCGAGCCAGCTCGACGGGGGCGACCTCATTACCCGGGTCGCGGGCATGGGTCTCCCGGAACAGCTTTTCCGCCTCGCCTTCGCGGCCGGTGCGGGCCAGCAGCCGGGCCAGCTCATTACGAGCGACCGCATCACCCGGATCACGTGCATGGGCCTCTCGGAACAGGGCCTCTGCCTCCGCCTCCCGCCCCTGGTCCACCAGGAGCCGGGCGAGCTGGACGCGGACCACGGTGTCCTCCGGCAGGCGGCGAACCGCCTCCCAGTAGACGGCCTGGGCGATGTCGGGGTGGCCGAGGCGGCTCAGGGCGCGGCCACGCAGATCCCAGGCATGACCATTATTCGGGGACCAGCGCAGGGCATCGCGCGACCAGGCGAGGGCGTAATCCGGCGCCCAGGGCAGCACCTGATTGCCCAGGTTACAGGCGGAACGGACGAAGAAATCGGCATCCCCGGTGGCCTCGGCATAGTGCTCCAGATTGGTGAGCAGCTTCTCGGCCTCGGCCAGGACGAGCGACCGTTTCTCCGGCATCCGCGAGCGCCGACCGAGACCCCTTATAATCTCTGTAATATTCGGCGGGATCGGGACCGACGCCGGCCCCGTCCACCTTTTGCCTAGCGCCGGCTCCACCTCTTTCAGCCAGCCGATGAAGGGCTTATCCCGATATTGGCTGTTGGTCAGTGGGGCCTGCCACAGCTTGTGCCAGGTGTTGCCGGTGCGGGGGAAGCGGGCCTTGAGCGACCGCCAGCGGCGCAAAAAATCCCGCTGGTCCCGCGGTGTCGATGCCAGGCCCGCGCCGAAGCGGGCCAGACCCGCGATGAGCTCGGGGCTGGCGCCCTGCCCTGTGGTATCCGGCAGATTACTCAGGCCACTCAGGGCCGGGTCGATCATGTCCCGCAGGGAAAGCCGGGCGGCATCCTTGCACAGGCGCAGCCAGTAAAGACGTAGGCGCTGGTCGGTCTGGGTGAGGGCCGCGGCCTGGACCAGGGCCCGGGGCAGGTCCCAGGCCTCGGACAGGCGCAGGGGAGCAGCCCGACGGGTCAGCTCCAGGAAGTTGTCCTGAACCCAGGCGCCGCTCCGCGGCAGACCCAGGAGCCAGATGGTGGACAGGGCGCCCATGGTCTCGGTGACCAAGCGTGACAGGCCATATTCCGCATGTTGCTCCGGGTCCGTGTCCGGGCGCTGGGCGGCGAGCCAGTCACGCAGGGTCTCATCGAGCAGACATAGATCCGGGTCGTCCTTCGGCAAGCCCCCGAACAGGCGGTCCAGGATGTCCGGCGGTGCCGCCCGTTCATAGGGCGACACCCGAGCCAGGCCCCGCAGCATCTCGTCGAGAGCGGCCTTGGGTTTCGCCCGAAAGCGTTCCAGCCACTCGGGGGTATGACTGATTTCCAAGGGCATGGTCATGGATCGGTCCATCCGGTAGGCAAGCGGCCGAAATCGTCCCGGCCACTCTCGTATTGTAGACAAAAGAGATGGTCCGCGCGCAGAGAATCGAGCCCCGGATCGCTCAGGGCCGTCACCGGCTCGGTGACCACCCCGACCTTGTGGATGTGCTCGGGCCGGTACGCAAAACGTAGGTGCAGGACCTCCGCGATCTTATGCTCACACTTCGGGTCACCCATCAATTGCAGGGTGCGTCCGTAGGGCAACTGACGTGGGGCGGGTAGAAAACAGGCCGTGAATTCGTGGTCCAGCACGGTGGGCACACAGATAGGGTTTACGGCCTCGGCCTGTTTGCGGGCGGCTTGGCGTATATCCCGCACCGGGTAGCTCATGAGCGCGACGGGCATGGCTTCACCCGGCCTGGGATCCAAGTGCGCCAGCCCGAAGCGGTCGCGGGCCCGGTTGGCCCAATCCGGTTTGTCGATGGTATTCGCCACGTCCTGGAAGAAGCCCGCGAAGCGTGGCCGGATCGAGTAAGGATTGCGGTTCAGTGAGACACAGATATCCTCCAAGGTGGCCTGCGCATCGGTCACCTTATACTTCTTGCCGGTCGGCGTGCTGGTGGCTACCGTCAGGATTTCCCGCAGCGCGTCGATGGTCAGGCCCGTCTCGCGCAGGGCGTCCCTGAGGTTCTCGATCCTGACCAATCGCTGGTCCCCCTGGAGCTCACCCGTGTGGGCGGCGGAGGCGTTGCGGGCGGTAAAGGTCTCCGGCAACTCGCGGTGAATCGCCCGCGGGAGATACCGGTCGCGGTGCCAGAGGTCCCAGGCATCGAAATCCGACGCCTGGCCCTGCGATGCCGTTTCGTAGTCCAGCTGCCGTTGGCGGGAGACCCGCTCCTCGAACAGGTAGTTGTGGCGATAGGCTACGAGGATGGGATTACCGCCCGTGCGGCTGCTTTTTTTGAGCAGATCTTCCAGCTCCTCAGAATGTGGGGCCAAGGCGTCCTCTCTTCCGTCGATCCGAGCGGTCCTGGTCAGGTTGGGGGGATCTGCTGCGGGATGTCGAATGCGATCATGGTTAGCTAGTGGGCACCTTGCAAAATAGCCTGCCTAGCAGTCTAACTGCGGGAAAACTCGGGCCAGTCCAAAGATAAACGCTCAGATGATGGGGGAAGCATGGGCCAGCGCAGCTTCTTTGACATAGAGAACCGGTTACAGCGTATCAGCAAGTTAGGCGACCCGTTG
>Ga0209367_1006343_pt1 | contig 16380 bp, 6 predicted proteins | sample WorMetLIZISLAND2_FD_187412 | JGI IMG/M metagenome (GOLD analysis project Ga0209367, IMG submission 187412) | Marine gutless worms symbiont microbial communities from Max Planck institute for Marine Microbiology, Germany - Olavius geniculatus... ... | reverse complement strand
TTTGTCCCTTCCCTTTCTGCCCTCCACCTTTTACTCCTCCCCTCTCTTCCCATGCCTCCCCTTTTCTCCTCCCTCCCTTCCCTTAAAAGTAGGACCCTCTAAAATCCAGCTAGGGGGCCTGGGGGAGCGCTGAGAGCTCCCCCAGTGTGGTCTGGGGCAGAGCCACAGCCGAAATCGAATTTGGTGCATTTTTGCTTTAAAAGATGAGCTCTGGTGGCAACAATTTTAATTATTTTCCCGAAAATAAACTGACCAAATTGGCAAATTTTGTGGAGTTTATATGTATGATTATGTTTTGTCTGGAGGATATGGGGAAAGGGCCCCCCTTTGGCTACGCCACTGTCAACGCACCTCTTTCAAGAATATTTTCTTTGCACAATCAAATGTGCCACTGTACAATGGAGACTGGCCAGGTGCTGGCTTTGGCATTGTTTGTAATCGAACCTAGCAATAACAAGTGAAACAGATGCAACACAAAATACAGTAACCATATTTAAATATATTATATATTCAACAGGTTACAACAAGCAAACAAAACACACATTGGAACATTGTCTGCATCAATCCACAGCCACAGCCACAAACTCTAGCTTAATGCTGTATGATCTCAACGTTTGATCAACTAACCCCCTTCAAGAATATTTTCTTTGCACAATTAATTATGATTATGATAATGATTAAACTGGTGCTGAAGTTGTGTAAATACAAAGTTCAAAAACAGTATTTTTGTAATTCGTTGCCTGTGGTATCAGCAGGTAGTATTAGTTGTTTCAAGAGACGTCTAGATATGTTCTGCTGTAACCTTAGTTTGTATTATGACTATAAGTTCAACATCTAGCACTGGAAGTCAGTGTAATAATAGAATTTGTTTAGTATTATGTTGATATTCGTGATAATAGTCATCTACTTTGGACGGAAATAGAGGCCTTCGGCCTGCTTCGGGCTATTCCTTGATGACGACAATGCACAAAATGTATTATACTCAAATGTACTGGATTTTGGCATAGCAGGTAAATGCAGCCAAACCCTAAACATCATTTTTGGACCAGTATGAAAAACTTTAAACCAAAAGGGCTTGATAAAATACGACAACTGAGATGTCCAGCTATAAAGTGACCTTAATCATTGATGTAGCTCATTAAAAATTTGACCCAAAAATCTATTTTATTATAATTTCAGCAAGTAACAATTTAAAATTAAAAAGAATTCACATTCTTACCCCATTTTTGCTTCCTAACTGCAACAGGAAAGGTTCCTATGTCTCCTAGTCAGGGCTCCCGTTAGTTGGCGTATCGGCGTATATAACGCCAAAAAGTCGACGAATACGCCAGAAATCTAGACCCCCGACATACGGATACGCCAAAATTTTGAAGCCTGGCGTCAGCGTACGTCAAAAAATAATGTCCTGGCATCATCGCTCAGCAGTGACTGCCCACAGATAACTCATAACGCAGTCTACGAGAGAACCGCGCTGTTGTGATGACTCATAAGAATCCTGACACCATTAACACATCATTAAGGCTCTGCCCTGCAGTGTGGACTCATAACATGACATCTCGACAATCGACATGCACCGTTGGTTAATCCAAGGCCGGAGTCCAGGACGTGTCATTAATTATCGCAGCCACCGATCTCATGTCATGGAGTCTCCTGTCTTGACGGACACCTGACTCTGGTCAGTGCTTGCCACAGTGTGGGATGTGATACGGCTGCTGCTGCCGAAATGCCTGTCTAGCTTCACTGTCAGGTCATGTCAGGTAGGCCTACCATCATCACCCCAGCATCGCTTGGCAATGGTTAACTATAATGCCCCACACTCGCCTCTGCTCCGCTTTCTTAGTCAACTGCCGCCATTCATTCATGTAGTCATTCAGAAGCATAGGGCATACGTATGTCGTACGGTCGTGTAGTCTAATGTATAGCCTAGTTCAAAATGGTAAAAAGTGAGCGTTGGAGCTTTCGCTATTGACATTATGGTATAGTAAAAAAAACAACAATTGACACGCCATACAATGACGACGTCGTGAATGAAGAGAGCACGCCAGAGATTGAAGCAACGTGTAGACTGAACGCCGTGCCTGCCGATGTTGACGATGTACCAGGATTGAGACAGTCTGCTTATGCCTATCCGGTTGTGCTTATTATATTATTGCATGAATTAAACTGTTCACGTGTTTTTATAAAGGTGCGTGTAAAATTGTTTCTCGTGATTTTTCGTGTTCTAGGGTCTATACATTTAGGCCTACATTTAAAGCACATTTAAGTAAACAGGTGTGGCTTGCATAGTGCATACGGCGGATTACGGCCAAAAATATGTGTTCCGCCGTAAACTGTTACGCCAAAATTTTTTGCCCCGGCGCAACCGTACGCCAAAATTTGACACGCCCTCGACGTACGTACGCCAGACTTTGGAACACTAACGGGAGCCCTGCTCCTAGTTTCTCAGCGGAGATTTTGCCGCAAGTTGACCTAGTCGCCTTCATTCGGTATTGGAAATATAAAATTTTAAATGTTGGTATTTGATTTCAGAATAGTTATGTATTGTCTTTGGGTGGGAAAAGCTTAGGTGAGCGTGGCAGTCGCCGATGTAAACAATGTAATTTGTAGACAAACCTTCATTGTATCCAGTGGATGACCACTCAACACAAGGCAAACACCACCAAAACCACCGGCTACGAAACCTTTCGCCGGACTTGTTTCTGCCATACTCACTTATTTAACCAGAAATATTAACTTTTCTGCATCACCTACACTACTTTCCGAAAAAAACACGGCACTGTGTCGACTGCCGTGTGTAGGGCCTATTCGTATTGATAAATGACACGGTGTAACTAGGGATGGGTCAATATCACAATTTTAATTTCGATACGATATCGATACAAAATATCGCGATACTAATACGATATGTATATCTGACAACAAGAAACATTAACTTTTGGTGGCTTAACCAACTAACGCAATGTAATGTTTGTACGGTTAGTCTACAGTTTTTAGTTTGCCATAGCACAAATACTGATACTTCGCTCTATATCTGAAGAAGATATCAAAATTATTGTGGGAACAAAATTAATGACGAAGCTGCTGTTATCTAAAAATGATCTGCTTAACACAATACACCTCTTCAGGTTAAACAAACCAGAAACTACATCTACTGCTATATACAGTGTGTGGCAGAGCAGTAAACCTTACTGTTCACCGTTTTGTGTCTGCCTGTAATTTTCACGCCTAATTTTATACATAGTCATAGAAAATGTATTTTAAGTCAACACTATATGGTCATTGTATAACACCACATATCAAATACAGAACTTTCAATTTAAATTACATACAGCATCATTCATAGAGTAATTCACAACAATATGATTTAAATAATTTTAACCATTCTTTACTGAACATGGCTCAAATTATTAATTAACGAGTACAGCCAGATGTGACAGAATATTACAATTTCAACATTAATATGCAAAAATCATAAAGAATGAACAACAGGCTAATAATTAATGACTAATTAATTAATTAATAATTAATGACTGTACTAATAACTACATACTTAATGCACAGAATAGCAGCAAATTAATTCCATTAAAATATTATGCACAATTTTCTAACTAATAAAACATTAACACTTAACACAATAATAATGATAACATAACATGAAAAGTAAAAGAGACCAAACCATAACCAAATGGTTTACAAGAAACAATATATGCAGAGAAAAAATTCATGTACGTATATGAATAATAAACAAAACAGTTAAAACAACCAAAAAAACATCTACACAGCTGGCTTTACAATAATGAAGCAAAACATAAATTGCCAAAGGTGGCAAAAATTAAACAAAAAACGACACGACATAGTTATTAATACCCAGAAATACTGCAACACAACATAACTCAATAACTAAGATGGAACATAAATACGAGATAATAAACTGAAAGTCAACAAATGAATAAATTACAAATCTAAATGATAGAACTTCATTGCACATACAAGATGCTAACGGCAACAAATTGCACAAAAATGTACACAGCAACTCAATGAAGAGACTGTGATTTATACAATGAAAACGATAACATTGGTTGTTTGGAATGATTTAATGACAGCTTCTGTCTATCGACACTGATAGCTCCACCATTTCATCCATTTAACAAGAAGCCCAGCTGAATTTCCTACCCCCTTCATTCAACCCCCAATTTGAAAATGTTCCCTTGCACTAGATGGCTGAAATTTTGCACGCCCGAGTTTCATACACATGGCTAATTATTTGTGCAACAAGTTTTCCCTTACAACCTAAAGCTTAGCCACAATACATCCGTTACAGACAGACAAACAGACAAAAAACAAAAATACCAATAGCTCGACCATTACTTAAGTATGGACAGTTAAAAAATGCAAATAAATCTTTAACAATTTTGTAGTAGCATCCGTTAACAAAGCTGACTTTGAAATATGCACAAAAACAGTTAAATGTTTGCAATTGTGCATGCTGCATTTCGATAAGTCACGTACAGTAAACATACCAGTTTTTCAGATGCAACAGTTTACCAACAAAAGCATGCAGCAATAAAACTTACATTGAGTTGTAAGACGTGCCAGGCTCATTACAGCACTAATAGCAGCAGACTTAGAACAAGTTCTAACAAGTAACAGAACATATTTAAGAAAAAGACAAAAAATAAAAAAGTGCAAAACTTCAACCCAGTGCACTGTAGCTAGCTAGTGAGGACAAAAAAAACTATAACTAGAAAGCCAGTCAAAGCTGCTACTGAACGAATTGGGTCATTAGACAAGCTTAGCCAGCACGAAAGAAAGATATCAACTAGGTTTACAACCCTAGGACATAATATCAACCACCATGGAATACAATTTACGATCAATTCACGGTCAGAGTGACAAAAATCAGTGACAGCAATGAACGTCAATGAAAGATAACATTGCCTCAGCAAGGACAAACAATATTCCAAGGACTCAATAAAATATGATATGCTGATACTGCTCTGGCCACTGTACTTGACATTAACCTATTATGAAAGAAACAACGTGTACACGAATGTGATGTAATCACCAGCACAAATGGCACAGCACAAACTGCAAACATGACTCTCACAATAAAACTTATGGATTATTAATTCCAGAAACCCGACAAAATGTTGAAGAAGTGAAATACAGGAATACTGAATTCCAACAGGCTTAAAACAAATAATTCAGGAATGCATGCAAATCAATAAACTAGCAAGAAAGACCAACTAATACCCACAGAAATAATCAAATAAGCTCACAATGCAAAATACTGTGCACTAAGATACAGGAATACTGAGTTATAGCAAAGACTACATGTACATGTCATGCAACACAAGAAGTCTCAACAATTAACAATGAAACATTTTACAACACAAATGACCAGATATTTGAATGGGGTGACTGAAAATGCAACACTGGAAAATGGAGCACAAAAAAGGTTACTGGTCGATATGCGTAGTTCTACACTGTCCAGAAAAAGTAACCCTAGACACCATACAATACAAATATCAATTTATGAAAAGTTAAGCGCAAGAAATTTTTTTTCAGATTAGTTCATATTTGTCATTTATATTGTTTGTTGTCTAGGGGCTTATTTTTTCTGGACACAGTGTATAAGCATTATGCAACAATGAGCCAAATTCCAACGATACTTGCCAGTTAGTAGGCCTTGTGGTCAGTTGCTAGCACCAACTGAAAACTGCCAACAGTAGGCCTAGTGAAGTCATGTCTAAAATCCGACCTAGACGTCTAGTGGCTCAATGTTCAAAGCCGTCCAGTATAAGACACTTACAGTAACTGTTTACTACTGTGTATGAAAATCATGGAATACAGTGCGATATCAAAAGGCATTTTGATAAAACAGTTTTACTTCACTTTTTTGCATTTAGTCATATCGTTAGAATCGTTCCAGATTATAGTAGTGATCCAATGCTACACTTGGAGATCAATATTTTAAAATTCTCAAGCTTACTCAAATTTTGCATTTCCACTCAATAGAGAGATGGTCAATTAGTAGTTATTCATATGGTATCAGTTTGTTACATAAACCAATAGCCAGCATTAAAATTCTTCATTTTGATGAATAGGCAATGAAAATCCAGCTGGTGAAATGTCAGTGAAATGGACCAGGACAAATATTAATGGGCCATGCTGGAAAATGACAAAATGGATCAGACTGGGTCAAGAATTAAATTGGGCGGGTCAGGTATAATAATTCAGGTGCAAACACAGGTCCACTCACTACTAATAGTAGACAAATGCATCAATACTGCTATTAGGTACCCGACACTGCGAAACTCTCTGCTGTCTAGAGACACAAAACGAAGAATTCAGGAATGTATGTTGAGCTGACAGGAAAGCACAAGCAACTACCTGAATATATATGATCCAACAGAACCTTAATGCAAGCCACCGTCGTCATTGAACGCACATGAATTAAAAATTACAGACAACAGATGACAAAATTGATGGCAAGCATCTAAGGCTTCCAAAGTCAGTCAAAAGACGTAAAAAGTCTAGAAAACATCCACTCAATGGAATGTACACTTGACAACAGACTCACAAATTTGTACAATTCTAATACAAAGACTATTAAACTGCATCATTGCAATAACTTCAGCACTATGATGCCAACATTACAACAGAATGCACTAAATAAGCTTATCAACAGCGCCAGTAAGCCAGTTTCTAATTGTTTCAGTTACCGACTTGCCCCATGTCTACCGTTATTAGTCCAAACCATTCACACACGTGTGCAGAAATAAAAATCAGTTTTGTGTTCCTTAAGTTAACTATAACCACTAATATACGTTTCATTCAGTAATTACTAGTGACGATAGCTGCTATTAGGCAATGCTGATCACGTGGCATGTCACTCAGCAGAGGCAGACGTCATGAATATTAATGAGCTAGGTTGACTGACTGGTTAAGAGCCAGAAGCTGTCCCTTAGGGCCAATATCTGGGTCTTTAACCAGTCTGTCAACCTAGCTCATTAATATTCATGAAATCTGTGCCCGCACTGTATGATTGGTCTGTTTAATGCACACAATCAGCACTGTCCAATGACAGCCATCGTTACTGAACAATGGATCAAAGTAAACTAATGATTGGTTAGAATTGAACTGGGACTTAAACAACGAATCACTCACTGACGACAACACATAACGACAACAAGAAACACAACAACAACAACAACAGCAGTGCTCTACATTGTGTGATGGCCTCTACTATTAGTGGTTGGAGTAGCAATAGTATTGGTAGTAGCAGTCACCCACCCTTGGCCATACTATGACAACAAGTATCGAATGTATGACGTATGTTAAATAAGCCGACCAAAAACATCGTGCAGATATGTTTAGCGAGTAAAACTTATAACTCCTCAACATTCTGCCAGGCACTGCACCTCTATAAAGAAACCAAGGGTTCTTCCTTGTCAATAGCCTCACCCATTATCTAATGCAGTAGAGATAATGAGCTGTGATTCACGCTTGACAAGATAGCTTTGAAATTGTCAACCTCTGCTCACGAACTGAACAAAAACGGCATTACTGTGATAAATAAGCCTATCAGAATTTTGTACAAAGTAATGGCTGCTGGGAGTTGGTGAGAAAGTAAATAAACTCACTGCTCAGTGATAATTTTGTCAAATAACATCCTTCAAATACATTTATTGTTAAACCTTGGCAACTACTGCTGCTTTCCTTAGAACAACTATTCACTGCTAAATGTTGGTGTGACGAAAATTTGTCATAAAAACTAAGTCTACATAAAACAGAATGGTAGTTTCTCTGTTACAGAGAAAGAGCGAGACAACAACAACAATGACGACGACGACAACAAAAGATTATCGACAGTTCGACACTCACTAGCTCAGTTTACAGAGATCGACGTTAACACAATGCAATGTATGTACCTGGGTTGTGTCAATTCATGCTCAACTTGGCAGGCCACGGCCTACAGCAGCATGCAGCGGGTGGTGTGTTAACCTGCGACGGAACTGACGAGTGAGACCACTTGGAGCTGCATGCACAGAGGTCGAAAACGGCAGCAGCGTAGTTCCGTCAAAGCCAAACACAAATATTGCTCCAATCAGAGAACAGACAAGAACAGCTGCAAATGCTGCGAGCACCGACTGCAGTCGGCTTGGCCTCTTCGGTTCCGCTGATGATGATGATGATAATGATGGTGATGATGCGTTCTGCATTCCTCCTTTACCATTCGGCAACTGACTGCTCTCTAATGGAGACAATGATTCAGCCGCTGGCACAATCAATCAAACCAGCAAATTTTAAAAAATCACTTGCATTTAACCGACTGCTTATACTGATTGATGGCTTGTTTATAAGTGTGTATCTGTACATTATAAGTACATGGCGATGATGGTGATAAATCGGTCAATCAATCATTTATTATGCCACAAAAACATACACACTACAGTAAAAACATAATACAATGTGCTGCACAAAAACTGAAAAACTGAATACACCATAATAGACTACAAAACTAAATAAATAACCAATATCTGAAATTTAAGATACTCAACAGCAAGAATACCCTTCCTCTTGACATTCACAACTGTTTATCCATTATGATGTTTTAGTCAACAAAAACATTTTTTGAAACATCTTTTAGTCCCTTTAAATATTCCACCCAATCCTCATACATCAAGTTTCTTTTCGATGCTGTGCACGATCCAACTTACTTATTTAGTTATAGATCTAAAACGAATATTATACAGTGTGCATTCATACGCTGTTCCATCGCTGTGGCTGCATCTCCGGCACCAGTAATCAGCTGTGTTGCCACTGGCAGCTGTTCATCCATCGGTGATGCTACAGGGGCATAGCTGGTGTCAGCAATCTCAACAGCTATTTCAGTCTCCTCTGGTATCGCTGGCTCACCCAGCGCCAGTACGTTAGGCCGAGTGTTGTTGACAGCATTGTCAGCACTGTGCGACCGTGGAACTCCATCTCCATCTCCATCTACAGTATGGCAACAATAGTATTAGTAATAGCCGCAACAATGTACTGTCATCTTAGCAGTAAGCTGCCACTTTGACAGTTCATCATCCAGTGAATTTGGTGAGGTAGCACAAATGCCAGCCCCCAGGTGGCTACCAATTTTTGGACCAGGCCAACTGACCTGAGTCTCAGATCCATCTAAACTGGCAGCTACAGTATTACTCATCATCGCTATTTATTATAAATGTACAAAACATCACTTTATACACTTGTTAACGGCAACATTGAAGAACTCGCACATCAAAAACAGCAAAAATCACAAAAAGTGATAATATTCAGCAGCACAATGACACACAGTCAGTGTGATGCGGACAATATCACCTTTTGTGACTTTTGCTGTTTTCGCTGTGCGAGTTCTTCAATGCTGCCGTTAACAAGTGTATAAACTGATGTTCTGTACATTAATATTTGCTGTTTTATGACTAAAATACTTTGCAAATTGGGCTGAGCTGATACGGCCTCAGCACTGGACAAATGCAATCTGTCCGCCCCGAAGGCAAGGTAAGGTAAGGTACTAAAATACAGTTTTCCTATACCAGTGATCAGTGACAAAGATATTGCACCTCAGATATTTTTTACAGTAGCCAAGCCACTTATAGCTGTTACTTACTACCTAACAGCGTGACTAAACAAAGCAGATGACAACCGTCAGGCATGACGTCACCGCTGGCCTGCATTGCTGACAATATTGAACAAAATTCCTTTTATATCCACAAAATGGCCATACAAATAAATGAACTAATATTGCACGCATCACCCGCTTAATATAAGCCCGAAAAACACGTCAATAATGCTAATTTAACTAATCGTATTATTGCAGTTATGGGACCGTTGCGTAAAATGGTTGGCCACAAACGTCTATAAAGTAGAGTCACACTAAAGTCTGAGCCAATCTTGTAGTTAACCAACTGCTAGCCAATTTTTGGCAAAAATTCTACAAATTTCATTGCCATGGCAACGAGAGTCCACCATCGTAGACTTGCTAAAATTATTTATTTGCTCCACCCTCAAAACCCCTTGTTAGATGCAAAAATCTTGGAGATATCTCGTACATATGTCGAGTTATAGCCCATTTTGTCTCAAATTTCATTCCCACTGCAACGAGGGTCAGTCGGGGCAAAATCTGATTGGCAACATTCGCTGGCCCATCCCCAAAACCCCCATATAGACACAAAAATCTCGCAGATATCTCTTACACAAGCTGAGTTATAGCCAAGTTTGTCCCAAATTTCGTTGCCATGGCAACCAAAGAAGGTCCAGGGTAAAATTAGATAACACCATTAGATTGGCCATACCCGAAAACCATACCCTAGAACCAAAAATTACGACTCTATCTTATACACAGCCAAAGAAATGACCGTTTAAAGAATTGTTTAATTTTCCCCATAGGCGCCATTGTGATTTTTTTGATTTTTGCGAATAAATACGTTAAATATTAAATTTTAATTTTCTAATCCCAAAAAGGCACTTCCTTGTGCAGAACCGTGTTGTTTGACGTATAAAGCATAAAAATCCCTTAAGGGGTCTGACCTGTGGGTGCATTTAAGAAAAAAGAGCATATATAAGAAAAATTTTTTGCATATATTTCACCCATTTGACAAGAAGGCGCCCTTGGAGAAATTTGCATAAAATTTTGCATGACAGGCCTCTCCCGGACGTAATCAACCGTGCCAAATTTTATCTCAATCGGGTCAAGGGTTTTGATTCTGTGGGGGGTCGAATTTTTGGATTTCCTATAAGAAAGAGAAGTCGCTGTTAACACAGGGCTTGAACTAGCGTTCAGCCTGTGACTACACAGCCCAAAAACTGATACTCATTTTACCATTCTGTGAACAGCAGAAGGCTGAGTCAATCAAGCCAGCTGGCTTCATACCGAGATGGTTTACCGACCTGTAGACACTGACCGAGGCACATAATTTTCTTTAAAAACCTCTATGGCCCAGTAAATACTGGAATAGGTGACTAGTGACTACCCATCGAAGTATTTACTAAGCCTTTTCTAGAGTAACTTCGTTGATTCGACTCAACGTGTTACCGTTACGCCACGCCACCAACCAACCTAGTTATCATCACAGTGACTGATAGCTGGCCCACAAAGCCAATGGGGATTCGATGGGTTCTATCAACCCTCCCCCCCCATCAGCCAGAACCAGGAAATGCTGCATATAACTAAAAATTTCATCACCAGGTCAAATATTTGAGCTCACAATGCACAAAAATGCAATGGCAGTTGCGTGGAGCTTCGGATTGGACCCCACTGGGAAGCTTATAGTACTCACTCCAGCTAGATTATCGGAGGGCTGCAAAGTGGCCCAGGAACATAGAGTAAAACTCCCTCACCCTTTCTAAAGTCTGGCTACAGGCCCGAATAAGAGATTCAACACCATTATCATCATCGAGAATGATTCCTATTATGCTATAACAATCTGACAGACTGTAATTATCATTAAGTCTAAAATTGAGAATAATAGCCTATTACGATTATATGACGTCCATTATCATAAACTTACCAATGGTATCATAGTCTGACAGACGCGTGTCTCGCGGCAGTGAACCACTGTGCAAGTTGCTTATAGTGCGCACCATGCGTGGACCAATCTGTGGATTTGATGCAGATCTGTACACATTACACCACAGAACTATCTGCTTTGCTGGTTATCGCATTCATTATTATTACTATTATTATTATCATACCACAAAACAATTTCAACATTTCTCTCTCTCTCTTGCTTCAGTGTTTCATATATACTTCTAATCCTTATTCAGAAAGAGACTAGCTAGTTCACTGTCATGTAACATAAATTTCCTAATGTAAATACTATACACTTCCCTCTTAAACAGAAAAAAACACACTTAAGACTATGTCATACAACAGATGACAATGGCCAATTTTTGTGATTGTGGTTTTCCTAACCAATAAAATTGGCCAAAGAATCATGTTACACAGCCAATGGATCAGCTGATAAAAAATTGACCAATTCTGTATGTCACATGCAGTCAGTCAATTGTAGTGATCATATGGCATTGGCTTTAAATTTGGCACACAGACATATATGTATGTACAATGTAGCCTGATTATTAGTACAACGATAATTACCTGTGTACAGATGGGGGCTTGCGCTGCAACTTCTCACTCTCACTACAAGCTTCTGCTTCACATTTACCACTGCAACCAGAAACAACAGCCATAGATAGATGCATTATAACACACAGATCAGCGCTGGGACAGCACAAACGTCTGCCAAGAAAAGTGATGACACCTGTGCTGTGTCTCTCTCTCATTCCCAGTCAGGGCGGCGGGTCACCGCCCCGATCTGCTCCAAGAAGTCCCAGAGGCGTCGAGGATCTGTGTTAAACTTTACTCCTGGCCAGATGTCCTGCCGGGCCTCGTCGTGAGCTGGTCAGTGGACACTGTAGCACCAGGTATACTGTGCTGTCTCGTCAGCGCCACTGCAGTGTGGACTGGTGGCAGAGTCCCAGCGTCTGATATGATGCAACGGAGAATGACCAGTGCATAGTTGGGCCACTGTGACGCACTGGTCTCTGACCCAATCTCGTTGCCAGTGCTGGAACTAGATGACACTGCCAGTGAGCACCTTATGGATTCTGGCATGTGGGTTGCTGCGATACCTGTTGTCGGCAACACTCTGTTGATGACGTTTGATGGCCGTGCAAGCAGAAATGAAATCCACAGGTGCCGAGGACTGTGGGAATGAAGTACCTCTCTTTGCTTCAAGGTCGGCTTCAGTGTTGCCTTCCAGACCCACATGTCCCAGAATCCACTGGACATTGTCTAGGTTCAACGAACTAATGATTGCAAGAACCATCCAAATGGAGCTACATATGGTGTCTGTCTGACGAGCAGGACCTTGAACAAGGCGTTGGAGTAATGGCTTGGAGTCAGTAAGGACTCTAACACCCTACTGTAGTACTACAACAGTCTCGTCACCATAATTATTAAGCAAATTAACGATAAACTTCTAGAAAAGCAGTAATGCATAGGGCAAACACTGAGACATGATTGGACCCATTCCTTCCTATCCCAATATTTCAAATGATCACTATTCAGTGACAAAAACTAATAAATGCCGTCATTATACAGCATGTGAGACAACTAGTTCACCTGAAGCGAAATGATGACCGACGCTTCAGAATGCCTGGACGTGACTTCACCAGAGGAGCTTTAGTTGACGATGCCAGACTGCAGCAAAACAACACATAAAAAGCTCAATGCTTCGATTAGACGCATCAGCCATAATGCAGCACATCTGCCCAGCACAAGTGCTTCAGTACGATAGGAAAAAACAAAGAACACTCATCTGTATATTATGTGCCTCAGTCAGTGTTAACTGACATTAGTTTCAAATAGTTTAAGTGGCTACTAAAAATATTTTTGTCTGAACGTTGAGATCGTGGCACATTGTGACTAACTGTTAATCTGCACCTTCAAGGCTATCTTACTTACTTACTTACTAAGTTAATTATATGCACTGCTGCACTAGTGTTATCATCATTTGATTGCTATCTATTCAGGCTTGTCCGCACTACTTTTGCACAGTTACGTTCGAGTCACTGTCAGCTTCTGAATTCCTACAAGGCCCACACCACTGCAGGCATGACAGATGTTTGTCCAGACTGTGGAGTGGCACCACACTCCGTTGAACATCTGTTCCAGTGCCCTGTCCGCCCAACACAACTGACAACTACCTACGGGATGACCCAGACGTGGTGGCTGATTTTCTCAAGCTCAACGACAACTGATGAAGGAGAGAAGATACGGGTTACAACAACAACAACAACAACAACAACAACTAGTGTTGTAGTAATGACTTGTTACATACCCAGGCAGCTTAGCACCATAACAGTGTCAGACTTATGAACAATCATCAATCAAGTGGTCGTGGCTTTGAGCTAAGTCATTATTAAATAATTTATTTAGATGGGTGACAGCCAATAAACAAATAAACCACACAACAAAGGTCAACCTAGCCTTCCATCGATCCGGGATAGATAAACCAAGTACTGGCCTGCCTGGCTTGTGTTAAGGCAGGGTGTGTCCATGTGTATTGGGTGGCAGGTAACCCACATTTCACAGACATCTGCATAACAACCTATAAATGTACATATCTAAAAGAAAATAATTTCAGAAAAAAATGCTTGTAGCAAGCCGCAAGTGGTAATAATAATCAACAAAAAAGCACCCAGCTACTGACATGAAAATATTATTGTTCAGAACACTCAACATAATTTTAAGGATGGGAAACCTACGTTTTTTTTTCAAAAACCAATTTGCCTTCCCTGGTTATTCTAGTTAACATAATCATTAATTAACATGTACAGTCAGCAGATACTGACGTGTAGAAATATTGCTGTTCCACAGCGCACTTCCACAAATGCTTGGCCGCCGCCGCTGACGGACATTTGAATGAACTCTGATTAGGTTTCGTCTTCTTCTGCTTTTTCTATGCAAAAAAAATACAGCACATGTACATCAACCTTAACTTTACAATTAAATTCTAAACAGCGAGTCAAGGGCAGAATAGCAAAGCATCATATCTGCATACAGTTTTCTAGCAAAATGACTTTACTATAAAATTATTCGAAACTCTGCTAAAATATTCATCTTATTACAAAAGTAAAATATAGCATGCAAATGTGTACACTATCTATTAAAAAACTGTAAAGCAATATCAAGTACACAAAACGCACTGCGTAGAGAATTTTTGTGCTTGAAGTGCAAAAAAGTTGGCAAAAAAACTACACAGAACTGCCCAAAACTAGTGATTCCAGACAGTCGAGTGTTCTGAAACTACACTGTAAATAATGCACAAGCTGTAAGGAAAGCAAATAACAACAAGGACCAACAATTTGTACTGCAAGACTCACTGCTTTTGGCTCTGAAGTCTCCGCTTCTACCTGATCCACTGGCTACAAACAGATAAAACAACAAACTTTTCAACAAAAAACTGACACTACACAACTACAAACTCTATACTTACACTTTCGCGTTAATGTGCTTTTGAGTAACTGTTGTGTTATTGACGTCTGCCTTAAGCAAACCAATGACTATGTATTGTAATGTGTCTGTTAAATCTGGCCACAGCCAGCTCTGGGGATATCTGAATGGGGCCAAATTCTCAAAAATAAAATCCAGTACCAACTGTATCACATTAAGTAGAAAAAACTATTAACTCGTTACAATCTGGTGGCAACATGCTCCCTATATGCAATGCTGGCAGGCAGCAATCAATACTGCTAGTCGATACAGGGACAGCAGACAGACTGACAGACAGCAGACAAATGGACGGACAGATGCAGACAACCACAGACATGCTTCGTGAATATAAGGGCTCTATAGATCACAGCTAACAAGCCAACAAACAAAGCCAACTTAGCACAAATCTACAAAGAAATGCAGTTTTTTTCAACAGATTTTTTCTTACATATTTCAACTGCACATAAAATGTTGCAGACACAAAATATTAAACCGGGTTAACATCGATCCACTTTCATTCCATCACGGAAAGACTGTACATTAAATACTGAGCAGCAGTGTAGTGCAGTGTGCATGGCTGTACCTCAGTAATAGTCGAGACAATAAACTGCTTTCCTTCAAATCCAAGTCGAACGATGCTTGGCCTAAGGAAACACCAAACAAATAATGCTCAAACTAATAATGGAATGGTATTAATGCACAACCATACACCATACCGCCATGACATCGAAGCAAACTAGAAAAATGTGTTAGACAAATGTCAAGTGCCACACCAGTTACTACTGCCGTGAGAAATTTTCACACCAGTTTTATGTTTTCTATGCCTTTTAGTTTTTGACATAGGGCCGGTTTCTGGATCTTTTAGTTAACTGATCAGTTAGCAAACTGTCTGTTAACTGTAACTCGCTAGTTAAGTTTGTGCGCATTTCTGAACAAAATCTGACTGGCTGTCAGCTAACTGAACGGTAAACTATAGTTGCTTAGCAACGATGCACACGACACTTATCACTTCCGCCTAGCCACTAGGCCGTGGCCTAGCGCAGGCGGGCATCATGAATATTAATGAGCGCAAGCGCTCCTCAGCCAGCGCACGAGCCAGCCAAGCAATATGCGGACAGCCATTTTGTCCATTCATCAATGGATTTTGTAGTAAAATTTGTAGCAGCAAACGTCTCCTCGTGCGTTTTGAAGACAATGCTATATACGGTAAAATCGTTTTATAGTATCACATTCTTCAATTAACTGCTTGCAAAATGGTACAAAAGTTGCGTTAAATACGATAACTACGATCGACGGTTAGCTAACTGCCCGATGTTGGCCAGTTAAATTTTTGGCCATTTTGA
>Ga0209367_1006342_pt1 | contig 16382 bp, 5 predicted proteins | sample WorMetLIZISLAND2_FD_187412 | JGI IMG/M metagenome (GOLD analysis project Ga0209367, IMG submission 187412) | Marine gutless worms symbiont microbial communities from Max Planck institute for Marine Microbiology, Germany - Olavius geniculatus... ... | reverse complement strand
CTAAATATACTGGTTAACAAAACTTTTTATTTAGTATATTTGGACTAACTAAGTAAACTACATCACTATGATCTATTAATTTATTTCTGTGGTCCCAAAAGTGCTTTACAAAGCCTTTAATGGAATTTTCAATGCACATTTTTTTAAAAATAAAAAATGTTGAGCAAAATAAAAAAAACGTTAAAAAACATAAAAAACGTTTTTTACATCTATGCTGTAAATAAATGATTATACTGATGATAGGACAGTAGATTTTTAAACTAGCTATGACGGCAGTTATTGTTGATTATACATTTAAAATGTGTTTTCAACTTTCTATATACTACAGGCAAAGCTCCCAAACGTCGTGGGACCTGGGGTAACTTACCCCCTACTCTCCCTGTCAACGGGCCTCGGTGCGTTAATAACGCATTGATTAATGCGTTAAAAAATTAACACAGTGCGTTAATGCATAACGCAGTGCGTTAATGCATTTAAAAATTAACGCTTTGACAGCTGTATTAAAAAGCGTAAACAACTCAAAGTTTTGGCATATTCAGCACCCTCTGATAAACTCAGCCCACCGGTAAGCTGAGCCTACAACACCAGTCTTAGCCTGTTCCAACTGGGCATACAGTGACGTTGCCAGAAATGTAAATTGGGCGGCTTCTGGCCGTCTTCCCTTCCTCTCCTCTTCCTTTCCTTTCCTTCCTTTTCAGTTCTCTTCTGTCTCTTTTCTTCCCTTGTCATTTTTATCCTTTTCCCTTCTTTTCCTCTCCTTAGAGGTAAGACCCCTAAATTCCAGATCTGGGGAGTGCTGTGAACTCCTCTAGTGGGTTCTGTGGCGGAGCCCCAGCTGTAATCGAATGTGGTACATTACAAACCCCATTAAACATCAGATTGCATGGCGACAGTTTTAATTTTTTTTTCTAAGTTTCTGGTAATATCTTCATTTAACAGAAAGTTGTGCCTGGCTGTTAGGGGCCTGGGCCCTCTGTCCCCTTTATGTACTCTATGCGACTGTTCGCTTGAGAGTTCCCGTGCACTTTTCTTTCTGATCCTGCTCCTTTTTATCTTTCCATTCTTTCTCCCTTCACTTCCTGCTACAAAGCGGCCCCATTGAACCATCTAGATAGTCTGAGGAGCATTGTAAGCTTTCCTGGTCTAGTCCAGGGTGGAGCCCCGGCTGCAGTCACATTTTCCTGCATTGTATGTTCGCAGAATGCATCTGGTTGCAGTATCTCTCTGTTCATATTGGCAAGTTAATTTAAGCGGAATTTTTAGCTTAAAATGGTACCCCCTAAAATTAGCAGCCTTGTTTGGCTGAACACCTCGAGCATAATGCCGGCCCTGCATGCGCCAAGGGGAGAGGGAGTGGTGTGGTAGGGGGGCTTGCCTCTGAGCCCCTTGTTATGAAGTCCAGTCCAGGGGTGTTACCTCTGGAAAATTTGTGAAAAATATAGCTGTGCACTTTTTTGCATTGTTTGGGCAGGGGGGATGAATTTTATATAGTGCACAACTTGTGTCAAATTTTGAGATTTCAATTTGATGACATCAAGTCACCAGACAATCGATGTTTTCTGTAAGTGGCACAGAATTAACTGCCACTGCTGCATAGGTTTTGCCAATAATATCCTAATAAACGTGAAATATATAACTTTAATGGGTTCTGCTAAGAGGTCATAATTCACATTATTACTTTCTCCAACAGCAAGGTTATGTGATTGCTGGCATTTATTAGCTTGTGATGCATCAGCTAAGCATAGCCATTATAATTGCTTACTGTGGATGTGGGTCGTGGTCTTTGTGGCGTAGGGTATTCAGAAAATGACATTTTTAGGTGTATATATCTCAGCAACTGACCATCGGATCCAGTTTGGGTTTGGTTCTAAGGTATGGCATTTGGGGTAGGTGGATCCAGTGTTTCCATGACAGATGACATCACATGATCCCATAAGTCAAGGTCGTGACCCCAATATTTTTGACTGCATATGTCTGTAACCGTGCAAGGTAGATTCGTAGCCATCGTTGATCAGGAATAAGAAACCACATTATGCTGAGTCCATTGGTCATGTGGTCTTCAATCAAAGTCTTATGAAAACTTTACTTCATCCAACGTCAGTTGTCTTGTATAGTATAAGCAACCCTTGTTGTGATGCAGCGTGTCTGTTTGTGGGTGTCTGCATCTCTCTGTCTGCTGTCTGTTTGTATCATTGAGTGATGCTGATTGCTGATATGCAACATGTACATTTATAGCTGTATTCACAGCTAAATTGCTTGTTTTTGGCAGCTAACTTTGAAGAAGATGTGGTCGAAAAGCTTCCGTCTGAGTTTGAGTGTGGTGTTTACTGTGGCTGGGCAAGCGTTGACAATGGACCGGTGTATAAGATGGTCATGAGTGTTGGCTTTAATCCATTCTACAGTAATACAAAGAAGGCAATGGTCTGTAGCAGCAGCAATTAGTTTATATTGTGTTATTTTGTTGTCTTGAATTTAAATTTAAAATACCACAAAACTTGTCATATTATACAGGCTTCAGCTTTGATTAGAACAAGTATCTGAAAACGGTCATCTTTTATGGTCTCTAATACAGACAGATTTTTCTCAAACATTGTCAACTTGTTGTATGCATTTATTTCTATGTACAGTGTGCATGATTTGATACTCAAGTGCTACAAAACATGTTTACTGTGCATTTTATTTTTGTTGAAACAGTATAAACTATCACTTGCTTCTGCAAAATTGGCACTGTCTAAACCACTGATTTAGAACATCACTAACTGTAACAGCATTGTACCTGATAATTTGATTATTACGCGCGATAGCAGCTACTGCTTTCAGCGTGTCTTAGCCATCGCAATTCTGTCCATCCGTCTGTCTGTCTGTCTGTCACACAGGTGGATCAGTCAAAAGCGGTGCGAGCTAGAATCACCAAATCTTCACCGTCAGCTGCCTGGAAGACTCTAGTTTCAGGAACCGTAAAGCTTTTCCATAAATTCGAAGGGGGTCACCCTGAACGAGGGCGCTAAATGAGAGGGGGGTGGGCAAAATTTGTGATTTGTAGCCAATAAGTCGCTGTATCTCAGTAATGGTGCGAGATAGATCCTAGGTTAATATTAATCACTAATAGGAAGTTGTACACTGGCTCTTGATTGGCGCCGAATTCAATGACCTTGAATGACTTTAAATGCCAAAATAGAGGGTTATATGGATTTTTTGGCGATTTCAGGCTGCAACAGAAGTCTATATCATTCACAAGGTGGCGTCCACAGAACTCTCCTTATGCGATCCAGATAGAGAATTTGGTATTTGTATATTAACTTAGCGTGAACACCCCAATTTTCAGCTAAACTACTGAACCGGAACTGCTATAGGCTTTCGTGTGTCTCGTAAGCGTTAGCTCAAATTTCTTGTTTTATTCAGAAACTAGCTTATAGTATGGTTGCAGCTTGTGTTAAAACAAGTGGCTTTGATTCCTGAGTTGTATTACAGAACAAGGACTGTTTTATAACAGGAGACACACATTCTTCACACATTTGGAACCCAGTTGTATGGTCAGCTGCTGAAAGTATGCATATTGGATTATATTCGTCCAGAGGCCAACTTCAGCTCTCTTGGTTAGTGCTGGTTTTAATTAGGTTGTAATATTTTGAGAAATTTGAAATCTTTTCTGGGAATTTCCAGAAAAGTTAGTAATTACCTCCGTAATAAAGCCTAATAATGCATCCATATGGATGTCATACATGTGGGATTGAGACAAACTCATATTGGTTCTAAACTGTCACATGTATGTCAGTGGATCTGATTGTTTTTTATTCTTAGTACTGTGTGATTTGGCGAACTTGCAACAACAAATAACTGAATAATTTCTGGAGCATTTTCTAATTTTAGGACGTTTTCTTCTAGACAGTATTCCAAAAATTCACTGCTATTTTTCTGGAAAAAATTCTGGTAGAAATTTGGCAAATTTTCTACCTCACTTGTTTTCATCACACTTCCTTGTTTACTTATATGTGCAACAGTAGTGTCTGATGCTAGATTATTTCTGATAAATGTCATCTTGCTTACCCAAATAAGTATAGTAATTTTGGTTGATGTTCTTTTCAGTCTGTAGGCTTACTGTAGCTAACAGCAGTATTTGTTGCAGTTGTAGATACAGAGAACAGTTAATGTTGATGATAAGTTGACGTTCGAAGTGTGCTTTTGAGAGCATCAGTGCCTGCGTGCTCAGTTAGAATGTTACGTGCAGTTCAATTCATCAACTATTTACTTTGAAGCCTTTATTTACAGCCTTTCTGATGATTGTGTTTCAGAGGAGTTAAAGGATGCCATTCGGAATGATATAAAGATTGCAGAAGCCAAGTTGGACTCACCTTCATTCAGCAAATACAGCAGAGACAGCTTCTTTGCGACATTAGATAATTAATTTGTCAAAACGTACTGTTTTTGCTAACCGTTGAACACCTTGTTATCAAGTATGATATCGGAGATAAGGATTGCATGAATGTGATATATGAGGAGTCATGACCATTGGCAAAGAGTTCAGATATACAAATACCGGGTGCTGCTTTAAAAAGTAGAACATACCTGTATTTCATCGAGTGAGAGTTTATACACATTTTGAAACATTAGCCTCAGCCATTGCAGTGAAAAGTGGTCATGTTGAACACTGGAACATTGCATTTAATATGGTCACTGGAATGATTTAAGGTAATTGTTTTTCATGCGGTCTGATTGCTAGATGTATAGGCAAAGCATGTAAGCTTTACTTTTATTCACTGTCCAGCCCATTTCAGCATGAAAATGTGCAACTTGTATTATTATATTTAGCAATGTCGAAAAAGAAGTTGTGAATGAATATATTATCATGTATTTGTGTTGTTTAGATATCACTCATTTACAAAACATCTGTATTTGGTGAAAAGTTTTATCTGGTATTCACTCACTTTAAATTAATTCTCGTAGGCACTTGAAAGATCAGCTTGCCATCAATATGTATTAGTATGCTCTCCCTTTGTATTTCAAGATCGTTAGCATGTCGTGTATGAAAACATTATGCATTACGATACACTTAGTAGGAAATTATAGTTGTTTGATTTTGCTAGTTTCTACTAAGGGAAGTGAGCTTCACATCTGTCTTGTATTTTTGTTAACATTTTGCTTTGAGTATTACTCTATGGTAAACTTGTTGGCAGCGTTTTATTAACTTGCATTTTTCTTTTGTGCAGATGACATATTGACTGTAGCATTTGTATATTTCTTTTTGCTATACATGGTAATTGTCGTTTAAGACATGTATGATAGATGTCTGTCCTAACACTTCATGCTAAACAGCGGCGTCGTCGGTCAGAAAGTTTGGAGATGGGCAGCAGTTTGCAATTTTCAGACCGAGGAAGTCGAATTTTGCCTTTAAGTTCACCCAAAATGGGAGACTAGCGCTAAATCTTGTATTTTTGGATGCAAATTTCCTCACAAGAACATGTATTGACAGGCTAGAATTTAGAGGGGGTTGTGCCAGCTCTCCTCCTTCCTACGAACGCCATGAAGGGTATAGTCTGTTGACTATAGATTCAAGTGACATTGTGTATGAATATGTTTTCCACTTTAACTGCACTTTGCACGGTGCTACTGCGTATGATTTATGTCTGTAATTGTTAACAAGAAATCTTAGCTACTGCTTACAAGATGCATGACAGCAACTGTATCAGTTTAAAAACCCACTGTTTTTGCACTTCAAGATCGTTGGGTAAAACGGAAAGCTCATCAGCAGTGCTTGTTACAATAAGCAGCAAGGCTGTGTCTATCTCCAGCTGTTTTTTATGCTAGATAGTCGTTTTCGTATGCAGATTTTCTTGGTTTTTTTCCAGTGATTTTGGCACAGTTTACTTTCGAAATATAGTATCTCCGGAAAGCTTATCAGCACTGCTTGTAAGCAAAAAAATCTGTGTCTCTCTGCAACCGCCTTCATGCCAAATTTGTAGATAGTAACAGAAATTGCGCATTTTTAAGGGGTACCCAAATTTGACGCCACTGTGCGGAGGACTTGAACCCAGGAGTCAACACTTAAGACTGTTAAAATCTACGTTTAATGCTGAAAATTTTGTACCAGCTTGTTTTGGTCTATTTCCAGTGATTTTGGCGCAGTTCACTTTTAAAATGTGTGTTGCAGCCTAAAATCATCAAAAAATCACTAAAACCTTCTATTGTTCGGTTTAAGCTCAGCAGTGTTGGTACCCCCGAAAAGCTTATCAGCGGTACTTGTTATAATAAGTGGAACTCTGTGACTATCTGCAACCATTCTTAGGCCAGACAAGTTATTAGCGATGAAATAACGATTTATCAGCAGCACCATTTTTCATGCTCTCATTCCAGAGAAAGCTGCTCACCCAGCGGCACAATATTTGATCGTAAAAAACTTAAAGACTACTCTACGATATCATGTGGTGAATGCAGGAAGTCTCTATTTCACTTGTACTTGGACGTGACAGACAGACTGACGGACAAACAGACAGAATTACAAATTTACGATAGCTAGTATGCAACGTGCTATTGCACGTAAAAAGTAAGCCACTTTTGGTGATAACTTTGGTACATGTGATTGAATTTCAGTATTTTTTTTTTACTTTTGTGGAGCAGTGTTGTATGTTTGGTGTGCGTAAATATAACTGACGGTTATTGGTCGATATATTTTATGTCAAATATTAAGCATTTATTATGTATCACTGTTTTAGTATTTAGTACATGCAGATCTCTCGCTTTAAGTTGTTTTAGGACATCAAAACTCTCAAATTCAGGACAGTTTCTAGTTAGTTGATCAAGTGTATAAAGATGAAGCCCAGAGCTGGCACAGCATCATCGTGAACTGACTAGATTTGAGTGACATTGTGTATGAACATTGCTCATATGAACATTGGCCGTTTATTTGCGCCATTGATGTGGGCAAAATGCCATTTCCGTATTAACAACATCTTTAAAGCCATATTCATGCTAAGTTTGCATGTTGCTGATAAAGTTAAGATTTTAATGCTAATGTGAGAAAATGTCAATTTCAGGGAGCTATATATAACTAGTGCCCTGAAATTGTTCAGCGTTGAAGACATTGAAATCATCCATGAATTTGAATAACGACTGACGATAAAACATGCTGAAACTACTGTATTTGTGCTAATACTAGGGCTGGAAAATTGGTAAAAAATAAGGTTTTTTAAAGACCTAAAAAATACCTCAAAAGTCCAATCTTTCGGTTTTAAAGGCTTACTTGTTTGTTGTGAAATTAAGTACATATCGTATTTTATTTCATATTTTAATCATGATTTTTGGGCCGACCACTAAGTTGTAAGCTAAAGGTCAGCACTTTGTCGTAATTGTCGTTCGTCCATCTCTCCGTCATGGATTTACTGTGGCTAAACGGTGCAAGATAGGGCTTAAGTTACTATTGATCACTAATAGGAAGTCGCATATTGGCTTTTAAATTACCTGCAAATCATCGACCTTGGATGACTTGAAAGCCAGTGCGTGCTATTGTGGCTTAACGGTGTGAGATATGTTACTATTAATCACCGATAGGAAGTGGCATACGCCCTTTCAGATGATATAAAAATCACAGAACTTGGTTGACCTTTAATGTCAGTGACAACCAGTACGGTCGGCCCCATCCTAGCGACAGCTGGGCTTCTTGTTGAGTTGTGAGTTATGACGTCATCAGGTCGTTCACGCATAAGATGGTGTAAGAATTCCTGAGTCATAATTTTGTGTATGGTGTTCATTGAACACTAAACCAGAGAAAAACCTTTAAAAACTTAAAACCTAAACATTTTCTTTAAAAATCTATGTTTTTCAGCCCTGGCTGATACTACAGGTTTAGACTTAATTATACGTATCTGGGTTTTTCTGGGTTTTTTGTTAGTAAATCTGGGGTTTTCTTCAAAACTTAGGTGGTAACACGGTGCCAATTTATCATAAAAAATGCACTGAATGACCTTGTCTTGTGCAGAAAGCTTCAAACATATTGAACGACTTTCTCAGCTGTAGACTTATTTGAAACAATGCTTCCGTATTTCGTCAGCGGCAAGATCGTGGCAGGAACCGGCCACGGCACGCAGATTGGATTTCCTACAGGTTTGCACGGTTTATTTGCACATCTGTCACTGTAGGCAAGTGAGTTGCGTGAGCGTCTCTGTCTGTATAGCATTTATCTGGCCACACACGTTGTTTGCATTCACGACGTAGGCTACAAAGTAGATCTATTTGTGATTTTGTGTGTATTATTCTGATGCTGAGATGTAGGTCCTACAGAAAATATATTTAGATTTGCGTCTAATGGTGCTACACGGATTTATTATAACAGGTGGTCTGATGTATTTTGTCGCCTTTAAATTTTTCGGGTCTTCGATTCTGCGTGATTTTGTACAGCTTTGACCTTTGATCGCTAATGTATGCCATGCCAGCTCTTTCTCCAAAGAGCAAACAACTTGATGAACTGTATGTTTGTTGGAATAATGTAATTCGTAGGATTTTTAATTATAACAAATGGGAATCTGTTAAGAGTGTTTTATTTCACATAAATTGTCTTATTATTAGACATTTAATTATGATGCGAAACATAAATTTTTATCGTCGCCTGCATATGTCAAGAAATAGTATTTTGCACAATGTTTTTATGTCGTTTTTGTCATATTGTTGCGATAGTATGTGTTGCACGGTTTTTATTAACAAGTCATCTGCCATGAAACTTGCAACCGATCATTTTGAGTGTTATGTTAATTTGTAGGCTGTTTTTATGATGGACGATTTTATTAGATAGGCGGTTTTTTTTATCTGTACATATGTGTCTTTTCTTGCGGTCTGTTTTTGTCTTTATGACGAAAAAACGTGTTCAATATCTCTGGAAAGGATAGAGATATCGACAGTCGGAAAACTAGGTGATCAACTGAAACCATGCTATTATAAGGCCTAAACGTTTTTTCACGGTTTTTTAATTTCTGTCGCGTTTTAACGTTTTTAAACTTTTTGTATTTACTCAACGTTTTTTTACATTGTTAGATACGTTTACTGAAAATTTCATCAAGAACTTCGAGAAGCATTTTGAAACCACAGAAACGAATTAATAATATGCCATAGTCGTGGTAGTTTAGGCTACTTAGTTAGTCTAGTGATGCTTGGTGAAATTGAACAAAAAGCCCAGCTGTCGCTAGGGTGGGGCCGACCGTACTGATGGTTGTCACTGACCTTGAAAGTGATCCAAGGTCGATGATTTTCATTTCGTCTGAAAGGGTGTATGCCACTTCCTATTAGTGATCTATAGCAACTTAGGCCCTATCTTGCACCGTTTAGCCACAATACATCCGTAACAGACAGACGGATGGACAGACGACAATAATGCCGAAGGGTCGATTTTTAAGCTTACAGCCAATAATGTTCTCTCTGTCTGTAGTTCCAGCTACGTGCGATGGTGCCGCCACGTAGCAAACGCTGTTGAATTTTTGGTTGCATAATGCGTGAATTATCTGTAAATTCGCAGACTAAAACCACCGTGTCGTATTTTCTAACTTTTCAACATTTTTCTACACATTTTGGCGACTAACACTAATTATATAACACCAAAATAAGCTTTTCGGAAGACCATATTTTCGCTCCTAGGGGACGCTGTCCCCTCAAACTTTACACGTGTTACGGTGCTAGAGAATGACAAAGGCTTCCTAATGCATATGACTTTGGGGACAGGTTTCCCAATAGACCCGTAAGCCGAATTTTTTTCGAAGGGTCGTTTTGCTAACTGAAATTTTCGGCGGCTAGCCGGCTTACTAGCCGGCTAAGCGGATTTTTTTCCGGCGGCGGCGGTTTCAAAAAAAATTCGGCGGTTACGGCGGCTAGCCGAAAATTGCACTGCCATCTATAGCAATGTACATTTAATTACCATGCGTAATAACTTGAATGGTCTGCGGATGGCTAATTAAACCGTTACTGCGCAGGAATTTAATCATTGTTAATTATATAAACGAAAATGGTTTATAATTTATAAGATAGGGTTATGATGCAGATACACATGAGTGTTCAGATTCAATGCCACCATTAGCCTATACTTGTAGGTTTTTTTGCAATTTCCATTCCTTGCAAAGTGAGGCGACCCAACAAAATTAACCTACGCCAGGCCCGGTTAGTACTTGGATTGGTGACTGTCTTCGGGCAGGTAAACCATCTCGGTGTGTAACCAGCCGCCTAGGTCAACTCAGCCTTCCATCCCTCCGCGGTAGGTAAATCGAGTACCAGCTTATCTTGCGTTCACTTGTGTCGGGTGGCAGGTAGCACTGTGTGATCCCATACGGCAAGTGACGTGCAGTAGCTCAATGATGGGTTTCCTATAAAGAACTATACGGTACGCCTACCTTTAACTTTTTAACCTTTGTAACTATACTGGGGCTATAAGCTTACGAGTACGTAAGACTATATACCTTAGCTCACACTTTTAATTTTGCTCTTTTCTTGTTTCTCAATACAACGACTTTGCGTTTCGTCAATTTCACAAAATTCGTCTAGCCGAATTTTTTCCGGCAGTTACGCGTAAAATCTTATATCGGCTAAGCCGACTTAGCCATGAACTTTTTCGGCGGCGGCGGCTAACCGAAAAAAAATTTTCGGCGACGGCGGTTATGGCGGCGGCTTAGAAGCCTATTCCCCAACTATCTTTTAACACTGAAAATTCGAAAATTGAGCCAAAATTCAGCGCGCATGAACGCCACGAAAGCTTAATTATGGCTCGACCCCCAAATTTGTCTCAGAACTATCGGCTCGCTCTAACATATTCGGCGGCTAACAATTCAGCATACTGAATTTTGAATTTTTTTCTTTCGGATTCTTGTCCCATATCTAGGCCTACGTTTTTTTGGTGCTCGGCCTATTGGCATCACTGAGGACTCCATCACCCAGAACCAGATCTTGCAGTACTACTTCCTTATAGGCGACGCAAATGGACGTACGTAGGGTTATTGTTAGCAGTGCATTTCAGATGGACATCAAACGTGCGCTATAGCACGACGCCAGTTCCGCTTGCCGGGTATTTTGCTTTTGGTGGCGACGCGTAAAATCTGATATCGGCTAAATCGGCTTAGCCAAAAACGTCGGCGGCGGCGGCAGCTAGCCGAAACAAATTCGGCGACGGCGGTTATACGGTGGCGCTTAGATGTCTACTTTAGCTAAATACATGTAAGTGGAAAAAAATTGCTAAACATCAAAATGCATTTTTTTTGGTAATTATAATACTCTGTTAATCGAAATGAACAATTAATTGATTGCAATTTTTTTGTAAAGTTAAATATTCAAAAAATTTTAGTTGTTGCCACATTACCGGCTCTAATGATAATGCTTACTTTAGGCCCACTCTCACTTTGCATAGGGACCTAATTGCATTCCGAGCATTTGACTTTTTCACCAAGAACTTAGGTAATGTAACGTACATTTATAACTCGGTTCAATACTTGTCTGTAAATTGCTTGTTTTTGTTAGCCAACCTCGGTGAAGAGGTGATAGAGAAGGCGGCGACAGAGTTAGAGACTGGTATTTACTTCGGCTGGGCAAGCGTTGACAATGGACCTGTCTATAAGATGGTGATGCTGTTCGGCTTCGTGCCATTCTTCAAACATCCTACCAGATCAATGGTCTGTATCAGTAGCTGTCTGTTTGGCTCCCTGACACTTCGCAGACCACCACTGTTCATGCGGTTCTGCCAGTTTTGGTCTGCCAGATAGCTATGGGTCAGTGATCACGGTTTGGGTCCGCCATTAATTTACCCATATTGCTAACCCTGTTACTAACTAACTGTATGCCTGTCCTAGGATCACCATATCTGAACCGTAGCGACCACCCGAGGCTATGGTGACCCCCGTCTATGGCGGCCTTTGTCTATGGTGGGCCGACCCCTGCGCGACAGGCTGAACCCAATACAGAGTGGGCCAAAAATTGGCACCATATTTTATACGTTTTAACTTCGTCAAATATCAAACAATTGTCAAAATTATTTTTTGCAGGAATAAAAATGTGATAACATTATTACTAAAAATCCCACCACATTTTTTAGTGTGTCGCTACACTACCTTGTGAAATGTCAGTGTTGTTAAAGCAACAATTGAAAGCAAGATTTCTGTAACAACACATTTTAAGAAATTAACAACAGACAACTGAGACAATTTTCTTGTCTCAGTTCTTGTCGAAAGTAGGCTAACTGACACATCATGCAATTTTTAACTTAATGTTCAGGCTAATGTGTTCGCTTTGCTGCTAGACGACGCACTCAACCCGGCGACGCCACTGAGCAATGGCGCGAACAACGAAACGTCGTGTTATAGTGCTTTTATAAGGCACAAGGTAGTGTAACGACACACTTGAAGCGTGGAGGGATCTGATAATGTTATTACATTTTTTCCTGATTCTGGCAGTGAAAGAATTTTGAAACTCGGTTAGGCCTAATATTTGACGAAGTTAAGGCGTATAAAAACGGTGCCAATTTTTTGGCCTACTCTGCAGTGTACTTACATTTAGAGACACCGTTCGTTGATATTGTGTTCATTTTTTCATATTATATGATTACGAATTAGTGACGATGACGCGCTCAGACGGGACTGTTTTTTAACAGGAGATACACATTCTTCATCCTATTGAAACCGACTTGCACGGTCATCTGCTGAAAGTCTGCATGTTGGAATACATGCGCCAGGAGTCCGACTTCAAATTTGATGAAGGTTAGTCTACAGTAGGCTTACTGATATTAGCTGCTGGTATTCTGTAACGTGGAAATGTATACCGGCATTAAAAGTAAAGGTAAAGGTAGAGTCCAGTACTTGCTATAGCGCTTTTTACATGAGACGAAGTCGTCGTCAGATACGCTTTGACAATCTCGGAAGTGGCAGCTGATTGGCATGAGCTAATGATACCGCAGCGCACTATGCGGCCATTAATTGCTCGCGTTAACGAACAATTAGACCTGCGGTTTGTAGCTAGCAGACATACCATCGTCCCAATCAGCCTCACTAGGCCTTCACACCGTAGATCAAAAACTACTAGTCATTTCCCGTCCCACGGAGGGTAGGAGGCTGAGTTGCCTGAGCACACATTAGGTTAGCAACTTGCTCAAGGTTGCTTGCAAATGATCGGCAGTGAGAATCGAACTGCAACCTGAAAGTTTCGGCAATAACCACTAGACCACCTGCACCCACACAGGCAGGTAGGTATGAACAATTTGCCCAAAGTTGTTACTTGGTAGTCTACCGGCTGGGAATTGAACCGCGGACCTTTCGGTCTCGTATCTAACGCCCTAACGGCTGAGCTGCCAAGCCATCTGATTGCATGTACATGCATAGCATGAATTGCATTGCATGTATAGTGTTTGCTAATATGATATGATGCTTGCAATTAGTCTACTAGTCTAATTGTGGTAGCATAACTGGTAAGTATTGGCTAGCTTTGTGACTATGAGTAAATTAAGTTATGTAGCATATGTAGAATGAAGCTATTTATGTCGACTCCTTGACCGAGCCCATAGTGAAACGCGTCAGGCGTTTGTCCATTCGTCCGTAAAAAGTTATTTGTGTTTTGTCCTATTTGAATGAAATTTGGTATTTAGGTCGACGAGTGCTGCATAGGGAATCAAAATTTGTTGGGATTTTGCAAACCCGGGTTTACGGGTTTACCGGTCGTCAAACCCAGGGCCCATGTATTCACTCTCAAGCTTACAACCATCCCAGGCATTGGGTATGACCGCGTTGGCAACGACTTACTGTAATGGGCTTGTGCTCTGTTTTTACTACAGCGCGTCTTAGCCATCGCAATTCTGTTTGTCCGTCCGTCCGTCTGTCTGTCTGTCTGTCACACAGGTGGATCAGTCAAAAACGGTGCAAGCTAGTATTACCAAATTTTCACCGTCGGCTGCCCTGAAAACTTAGTTTCAGGAACCGTAAAGCTTTTCCATAAATTCGAAGGGGGTCACCCTGATCGAGGGCACTAAATGAAAGGGGGTGGGAAAAATTTGCGATTTTTGGCCAATAAGTCGCTGTATCTCAATAACGGTGCCTGTTTGTAGTAAAAAATTGCATAAACAGTCTTTTTTTTAGTTAGATCACTTTTTGACTGTGTCTAATTATTTTATGCTATGTTACCTTGTATAAATTACATTTCTCTTCTGTTTTGCTATTGTATTATGTGCGTTTGTCACATATTTTATTAAATACTGTGTTACTGTGTTAGATAGGGCCTAGGTTACTATTAATCACTAATAGGAAGTCGTACACTGGCTCTCGATTGCCACCAAATTCAATGACCTTGGATGACCTTAAACGCTAAAATAGGGGTTTTTTATTGATTTTTTGGCTATTTTGGGCTGCAAGACACCTTTCAAGAGCGAATTGCGCTGAAACCAATTGAGATAGACATGGAGAAGCTGTAATATGAAATTTTTAGCATTGAACGTAGATTTCGACAGTCCAAGTCTCGATTTTCTAGGTTCAAGAAAATCTGTGCACTAGGGCATTAAAGAGCGGTACCCCCGTACAAGTCGTTATTTTACCGTTGTTGGCCAGTCTTTTGTGAAAACAGCTGGAGATAGACTGACAGTTTGCGAACAGAAACTGCTATAGGCTTTCGCGCGTCTCGTGAGCCTTAGCTCAAATTTCTTGTTAGCTAAGCGTTGAATAGTTTTGCCTTTATTTTTCTGCAGTACATCACGATGAATAAGGTTGTCTTAATAAAGTTACATGACGAGTTTCTTGTTTGTTTGTAGTTTTACCTGTAGACATGATACAGGCTATACAGACAAGTAACGTGACGCTTGCCAACGCATCGGTTTGCACAAAACAGGCCTTATGATAACTTGCAATATTTTAAGTCACAATACTTGTGACTGAGAAAACAACGTGAAAGTGACCAACAGTTAAATAGTCAAAACTTTGCCTTTTTTACCTCGAAGAAAGTGACAGCTAACTGTGACCCACGCATGCAGTGAAGACTAAACAGTTAGCCTAGACTGGACAGTGGACACACACATTCTCTGTTGCTGAACTATAATATCAATGATAATGCATCAGATAGCGACTTTGAATATGACACTGACCAATCATTTAAACATACTGCCAATTATTCTGTTGATGGTGTCGCAGAAACGATGAAGGAGCAGATTCGGAATGATATAAAGGTCGCAGAAGCTAAGCTGGATTCACCTTCATTCAGCAAATACAGCAAAGATAGTTTCTTTGCACAGTAGAAAATTAATTTTTCTACTGACAGCGTTTTGTTGTAGTTCTGCTAGAGATAACTGATGTTTAGTGATGTACTGGTGCCGTTCAGTAGTGTTAGTAGTTTTTATGGTTCGTCGCTGGTTATGACGTTAATTATTGTAATTTGTGACTTGTGAGTGTTATACGATGGATAAAAACAGGTTTCCTACTTCCATATATTTATTGATGATGATAATGATGGTAATATTCTACTAAAACCTGGGTCAACTTGAAAAAATGACTGCACATATGCCAAACGTAGATATTTTTCTGTTGTCAGCATTTCATATACATTGTTTTATTTTACTATGTTATTCTATTTTTAGTATTTTGCTAGTGTTTTATTTGCTTACGGTTTTTAAAAATATTTTGGTTAGCGATTTCATTCCAAGATTTGTATTTTTCTGTTGTTTGCTACCGGTAGGCCTCTTTGTGATAATTATATGCTTCAGTCACGTGTGACCATAACGCTGCAGCTGCTTGAAAACTCGTTTCTTGACGACTGTACGTGAATGTCGTTAAAGAGTGTATTTAGTTGATTTTTTTGTCAATCACTTTAGTCACTGCCTCATGTTATTTTGTGACATTTGCTACAGAATATTGTGACATTTTCCAATGTCATTATAGTTATTTTAGAGCTGGCAGAGTTGCTCTTTGTATTTGGATGTTTCATATATTTGGTGATATTGTCTTTAATTGTTGTGATAGTGACACATATCGTTGTACTGGTGATACAGCCTTAGATTGGTCTGTCTGAAGAAATTCTGCTAGTATGTGGTCTCTTGACAGATTTATTTGGATAAAACTGTTTGTAAGCAATGCATCGTTTTAGGTTTTATGTACCAGGATTGTGTTATCATAAATGTAATAAACGTTATGACGTTTTTTAAAAATATTTTTGGCATGTTTTTACGTTTGTAACGTTTTTAAAAAAATTTTTCAACGGTTGTTAAAAAACGTACCCGAAAGCCAGCGTGCCTCCACCTAGAGGGAAAACGAAAAGGCCTACGTGTACGAAACTTGGTAGGAAGGGTCCCTGGGACACGAGCACCCCGTGGACCAATTTCAAGAATCCCAGCTGTTGCTGGGGTGGGCCGACCGTACCCGAAAGCCAGCGTGCCTCCACCTAGAGGGAAAACGAAA
>Ga0209367_1006340_pt1 | contig 16384 bp, 16 predicted proteins | sample WorMetLIZISLAND2_FD_187412 | JGI IMG/M metagenome (GOLD analysis project Ga0209367, IMG submission 187412) | Marine gutless worms symbiont microbial communities from Max Planck institute for Marine Microbiology, Germany - Olavius geniculatus... ... | reverse complement strand
TTCTGGAAAAAATCACGAAATTAAGCCTATGGCAAATTCAAATCGATCCCTTCGATTTACGTCAATATTTAATAATATATCATATAGTTAAGTGGTGTTCTAAAAATCTTAACCGGACAGCAGTGATTTGGGGATTAGAACTACTATAGATCGTCGAACGGTCCGTATCTCTTTCCAACTTCATCCCTTAACTCTCGATAGGTATCCAGCCAGTCTTTTCCAAAACGCTCTTCAAAAAAAGATTATAACCGAGAAATCCATTTATTTGGTTTTTCATCCCCTACCTGAGCTTTTAGTAAATCTGCGACGAAAACATCTATATCGTCCATTTCTTCTTTGGGGATGTAAGCTTTCGCACCCCCCCCCGTATCGATTTGCCGAAATCATCAGGACTGAGTGCATGCGATGTTAACATCAGTGCAGGGACGCCCCTTTTATTCGCTATTTCAAGAAGATCGTATCCGTTAACTCCCATTATATCCAGGACGGCGACATCATATCTATTTTGATTCAGAAGTTTTTCAGCTGTCTGGAAATCTGCTGCTGTATCAATCTTACACATATCCAACATCTCTTTAATTGACTCCCTTACATCCTGCTCATCATCCACTATCAACAGCTTTTTCCCTTCTAAAATTTTTGTATTGTCCATTTATACCTCGGAATATTTTATGGGCTAGAGAGTCGCCAGAAGGGCATCTCCCATAAACGCTGGATTGGTGAGCTTTACATCGTGAGAGCCATCAATGTCCCCATTACTTTTTCGTTTTGCGGGTGAAAGCAACGATTACCACTATGGTAAGCAATATGAAAACAGTTGACGTCACACTGCTGAACAAAAACCAAACATCGCCTCCCGTTGACGCAAAAGCTTGTCGGGCGGTTTCCTCCAACTTGCGCGCCAGGATGAAGGCAATCACAAAGGGTAGCGGTGATATCCCAAGACGGCGGAACAGGTATCCGAGAATACCGAAGCCAATGGTAAACAACAGGGCCCCCATGTTGGTGTCTTCCACATAAATCGCCGTCAGGGTCAGTAGCAGCACAATCGGCATTAAAATATGCTTGGGGATGCGCGCCATGATGCCCATGCTGCGCATAACGACGCCGCCTATGGTCCAATTCAGTAAATTTGCGAAAACCATCATCGTAAACAGACCAAAGGCGACTACCAGCTCCGAATTGACACTGGCGGTGGTGAATTTGAAGACAGAGGGACCGGGATTGAAACCGCCAATGCTGTCGGCAGCCAGAATCAGAAAGACAGCAGCGGCGTTTCCCGGTATACCGAGCGATAAAACGGGAATTAAATTCGAGCCTGAGACCGCTGAATTTGCCGCTTCCGTGGCCGCAATGCCCTGGGGTGCCCCCTCACCAAATTCGGGCTCTTCATCGGATTTACGTCTTTCATGCAGTTTCTTGCCGGTGGCATAGCCCAGTGTCGCCGCAAGGGTAGACCCAATACCGGGTAAGGCGCCAATCATGGTGCCTATCAATGCCGAATTGCGGATAAATGGCAGCAGCTTTCGAACATCCGCCCAGTGCAAGCGGTTGTCATCGCGTTGTTCGATAGTCACCTTTGACCCGCTGCCGCCTTCCATCCACGAATCTTCCATGCTTTTGAATACGGCACCGATGATTAGAACACCTACAATGACCGATCCCATCGAGAAACCCGCAGAGATCGACTCCACCCCTCCGGTTAGGCGCGGATAGAAATCTTCTCCAGTACCGATATATGCCACCAGCATGCCCAGAGCCATGGCGATCAGACCTTTGGCAACCGAATCCCCGACGACCGCCGCGATGAACGACAGCGAAAGGATAATCAAGGATGTTTTTTCGGGAAAATCCAGATAGGCTTCAACCAGAATAGCGAGAAATGGCGCGCAGGTAAAAAGCACTAGATCTGAAACCGTGTCGCCGCTGACCGATGATAGATGCGCCACTCGCAGCGCTTTTCCAGACAGTCCCCGTTGGGTCATGGGGTAGCCGTCAAGCGTCGTCATGTATGCATCCGGTGTGCCCGGCGTGTTAAAAAGGATGGCCGGCACGGCACCGCCGACTGTCGCCCCTTTCATTACACCGATCAGAAAACCCAGGACGGGCAGCAGCGCACTTTCATGGTAACCGAACGCGGAGATCAGGATGGGCAGCGCAACCGCCATGGCCATGGGACCGGCCAGGCCGGGGGTGGAACCCACCACAATGCCCACCAGCAACCCGGAAAATACCATCACCAGTGTAGTGGAAACCGATATTCCGAAAACATCGAATAAAGCCGGTCCCTGAAATACGGCCAGCACCCCTGACAAGACATATTGCAGCGCATCCATCAGAGATCTCCATTGGGGGGTAGCAGCAGATTTTCAAAAGGCAGGTCGTAAACAATTATCAGAAAAAGCACCGCCAGGATACCGATAATGAGCGTGCGCCAGCGCAGTCGACCTTCCATCATGCTGATCAGGCCAAAAATCATGATAACGCCACCCAAAAAGTATCCGATATATTTCCACGGAACCGTATTTCGAAGGCTGCGGTAATCCCCGCTAAAAAGAAGGGCAGAGAGTGGACCGGCCCATCGCATCACGGCCATAGACAGTCCCAGCAAGGCCAGAAGCAGGAAAATAAATTTGAGACTTCTCCAGCCGAGTCCAATGCCTTCACTGGTCCGGAACGACTGATAAATTAACAATAGCCCACCCAGAATCAAAACCGACGCCGCCAGGGAAGGAGCCATCGCATCACCGATTGTGACTTGCGAGCGGACTTTTTCGATCAGTCCTGTTTCAACATCCAAAGGAATCCAGACAAATAGAATCAGACAACCGGCCACCAGGCTGCCGAGTCCGACTTTAAAATCGGAATTGAAGTTTATCTTTAGCATGGGTTTGCCTCTCCCCAACTTTAATCTAACACTGGCCCAGGTCAGAGAAAATCGACTGTGCCGTGACCCTGCGCGGCGGAATGATGGCGTAATGGAGTGTTGGAATGATGGGTTTAGCGGAATTGAGATCTTATTTTATTGGGGTGGAACGGATCAAAAACTAAAATCTGACCATCATCCGATTTTGATACCCAATATTCCATTATTCCACCATTCCATCATTCCACCCGATATCTAAGGTAAATTTCACACCTCTGGGGTGAAATCAAGGTCGGGCCTGCCGCGGCGTAGCGCAGCGAAGACGGGTCCTCTAAACCCGCATCTTCACTTTCCGAAGTCCTCCGTCCCATGGAGAGGCCGGAGGACTGAGAACCGATTTTGGATAGCCTGCAGCTATTCAGAGGCTGCTTTTAACAACGCCTTAGCTGATTTTACCTGTCCGGCCATAAATTGATCCAGCTCCGCACCTTTAAGGACCGCCGCTCCGCCGAATGCTTTATTGACAAAGCCACCCGCTTTAGTCGATGGATCGGTTACGATTTCGGCAATCGCCTCGCTGATTGCTTTACGTGCATTTTCCGGAACCCCTGCAGGTCCGATAAACATGAAATAGCCATCCGAATTGAACTCGAGGCCCAGATCTTTCAGCAAAGGTGCTTCCGGAGATTGCTTCAGTGGTTCAGACAGGGCCGAAGCCAGGTTCACCATATCTCCCGCCTGAACAGCCTTGGTTTGAATTCCCGCGACAAATCCGACATCGATATCACCGGCATTCAGGCCATTCATAACCCCCTTGCCGCCCTTGGCCATGACGATATTGAAATTAACACCATTGGCTTTACCGAGCAGGTAGGCGATGTCCGCCAATCTTGGCGACATGACGCCGAAACGTATTTTCTGTCCGCCTTTTGCAGCCTTGATGACATTTTGAAACGTTTTCCAACCGTTGCTGGTCAATGCCACGATACCCATCTGGAAACCAGCCGTGGTTGTCAGTGTTGTGAAGTCCTTTAACTGCATACCCGACCTTTTTGCGGCTACGAGGTTATAACCCAACGTTTCAGTGACAACAATCCCAATGACGGTTCCGTCGTTGGGCTGTTTTTTTATTTTTTTTGCTAAATTCAACCCGCCTTTGCCGGTCACCTGGGAAGGAATGATCTCCCAGCCGCGGCGGACCTTCAGCTCTTCAGCGATCAGTCGGGCCTGTGTATCGGCGCCGCCACCCGCCTTGAATGCAATCATCATTTTTATGGGCCCCGATGGTTGCCAATCAGCAATGGCTGAACTGTTGAATCCACCAATGATCAGGGCTGTACTCAGTACGGTAATCAATAACAATGATTTTTTGTCAAACATTTTTTGCTCTCCTTTCTGTGGTTATTTTCCAATTTCGGTCATCTCCATATAGCGCTGCGCGGCCGAGCAGTATTTGAATACAACGCTGTTCGGCAGCGGCTCGCTGGCATTGAACCGTTCATCTTCAACATCCTTTCAAAATCGTTTTCGTTATGACCACGGACTTATTCACTTTCTTGACCCGGCGCCGGCGTCGCCCCTTTGGTGCCCATACCAAGGGCCTTCTCTCTTCCGCCGAATTGCCTGATCAGTTCGGCCTGGCCTGCTTTGGCCGCTGCATCGACTTTTTCGGGATCGAGAAATAGACGAAGTTCCCTTTCCATATTTTTCAGAATCGACTCGTAACTTGGATCAGTTGCGAGATTGGTGGTTTCTTCCGGGTCATCTTCAAGATCAAAAAGTTCTGAAGGCAACCCGACATAGTAGTGATATTTGAACCGGCCTTTACGAAGCATGTAGGCTCCGGAGACTGATCCTACGGCGTGATATTCACTGATGACTGCGCGATCAGGGTCCTCGGGTACACCGATCCATTCAAAAAGTGATCGTCCGGGGAGGTTGCGTTCCTCGTCCAGCAAGTCAACGCCGAGCCCCTGAAGAATGGTTTGGTAGCAATCGACCAAACTAACCGGTGTATGGCAAACCTGACCGGCGGGCACCTCCGGACCGGTGATAATCATCGGGATCTTGGTGCTTTCTTCATAAAGATTGGACTTGCCCCACAAGCCCCGGGCGCCAAGGTTATCTCCATGGTCGCTCGTATAAATGATACGTGTTTCTTCGGCCAGTCCATAATCTTCAAGGGCATCGAGGATCAATCCAATTTGTGAATCCAAAAAACTGCATAGTCCAAAATAGGCCCTGATAGCCAAATTTTTTTCAGCTTCATCGGCAAAAAGATTTTCCTGGGACATGAAACGCTCCTGGGCCTCGATCCAAGGGTGATGCTGATGGCCGTCTCGCGGAAGGAGTTTACGCGGCGGTACACAATCCGGTGTGTAACGAGCCAAATAATCCCGCGGCACCACTAGTGGAAAATGAGGAGCGGCAAATCCCACGTAAAGCATCCAGGGTCGATCCTGTTTTTGATCATTTGCGCGTTGCTTTAGCCATTCACAAGCGCTATTGGCGCATTGCCGATCATAGAGATTGTAGTTGGACACCCCCGGACCAATTTTGTTAAACATCCTCGGAGCAGGGATAGTCGGCAAAGGATCGCGGATCGATCCCCACACCTGGCCAATACCGTCGAGAAGATGCATTGGATTAATCTGGTGATCAAACCCAAGCGGATCATCCTCACGACGATAGTGAAGCTTGCCGATGGCGTCAACTCGAATGCTGTCGTCTTGCAAGCGGTGTCCCCAGCTGCGCACACGGCCCTCGTAACCCATGGCATTATCCCAATAGCTGATTTGGTGGACATAACGACCCGTAGCAAAACTGGCCCGTGCCGGCACACAGATAGGGCTCGGCGTGTAGGCATTGGTAAAACGGACACCCTTCTCAGCTAATCGATCTATTGCAGGGGTGTTGACCACTGAAGATCCGGAAACCCCCATATGCCGAGGATCATGTTCATCAGACATTATTAACAACAGATTCCTGGGTTTCATCATTTCACTTCCCAACCCGGATTAAATGGAAATACGAAACTCGAAAATCGAAATTCGAAACAAATCCGAAATTCCAAATTTCAAATGTCTCAAACGAAATTATCGTCGTGACGAAGTTGAATTCAATTCAAATCTTGGTAAATGCTTGTTTGTTATTGCTTTACCAAGATGCTAACAAATGTTTAGCACAATTTGCGCAAAACTAAATTGGTAACTGTCTAATGAGCAAATGCTGATGCTTTAGACTTAGCCTCGAACTGGTATGGTGTGAATCATGCGTATTAGCATAATGTTCGTTTTGGTAATTTCATTTAGCGTTTATTCATCAAAAATTTGGGATTTGGGATTTTTGATTTCGGATTTAAGGTATTCTGTCAATCTAATAAAGATAGATAAAACTCAGCGATACAACAAATCCGCAATCCTCAATCCAAAATTGCTCCTAAATGTTGGTATAGCAGAATAAAAACCGGATGAAAATTAAAGCCATGTTGGAAGTGATTTTCATCACCTCAGCCTTTAATCTGCAAAATGGCCCTGGTGAGATGCAACTAGAATCTACACGGGATCAACGATCATAAACTCTTCGCCGAATATCAGTTCTCCCTTGAAAATAGCACTCATATCCGCAATCGCTTTTTCCCTGGATCCAGGCCGCGAAAGGTTCGGCCCTTGGTGAGTAACCACCAGGCGCTGAACATTGGCCCTTGCCGCTATTTCTGCTGCGTCCAGCGTACCGCAAAACCCGGATGTCAGAGAACTAGACATATTCTCCTGATGGTCCCAGACATTGACCACCACTGTGGTGACATTTCTGGCCAACTCCTCTACGGCACGATGTCGCCCCGTATCACCGGTGATCATAACGGACCCGCCATCCCAGTCGACACGGTAAGTCAGGCATTCCATCATCGGCTGGAGATGAATGGCCCGACCAACGGTGATGCGGCAACATCCGGTGGCGACTTGACTGCCGGGCGATATCTCCTGAACATCAAATCTGGGTTCCGGTCGGGGCACCTGTCCGCCGCGCGCAGCATAGACCTCCTGGCTGGCAGGATGCTCCACCCTGACACGCCAGTCGTCGACAAATGCGCCTTCGGACCCGATAAGCCGTTGGGTTATCAAACGCGTCGGCGAAGGGCCGTAGACGTTGAGCCGCGGCACGCCTTCCTTCTCGTGATCCCAGCGGCACAGCAAAAAACAGGGATAATCCGCGTTGTGGTCGTAGTGGTGGTGGGTGAAAAATAAATGGCTGATGTCAGTGGGCACCATTCCCATACGTCGCATTTTGTAGGTTGCGGCCGGACCACAGTCGAACATCAAATGCTCTTTGCCGACGCTCAGGACAAAGCAGCTCCCAAACCGCTCAGGGGTCGGGGTGGGGGTGCCGCATCCGATTAAAAACAATTTCGCAGATAGGTCTGATTTAGTAGACAATGTGATACCTCGTGTGAAACTGCATCAAATAGTTTAAAGGCCGTGGAATGGATTCGAATTTTATTATTTTTATTTAGACAGGATCAACAGGATTATTAGGATTTTTTTCGCCTGCGGCGAGGGGCCTTTCGGCCGAAGGCCGCATAATCTTAACCATCCTGTTGATCCTGTCCAATTAATTTTTTTTTAGATAAGAATCCATTCCTTTTTTTTCAAATTCTTTAGCTTCTCTTCTTTGATCAGACCGGCTGTCCTTTAGCCGGCCTGCGACGAGCTCAGCCGAATCGAGGCCGCCGCTCTTGCGGTATTGTTTAATCGGTTCAGTTCTCAAGACGCTCCAGGTTATCTACGGACCTGCGTACGGCCTGGTTCCAGGCGCCGCGGGCCTGCATATTGAACTCGGATTCGGCCCGCTCTTTAAACAACAGCCCGTAGAGTTCCCAGGCCTCAGCGTTATCCGCTTCAGCCTCGACCAGCCATTCCGCCAGCTGGCAGGCTAGCTTCAAGCGCCCCTCTGACTGCAGTGCCCCGGCGCGTTTGATAACGTTGGCAGCGCCGCCGGCCAGGTCTACCACTTCGCGGCCCACAGCGGCATAATCCGGCGGAAACAGTTCGGCCGGACGTCCGGAATAATACCCGGCGTAACGCTTGAATATTCCTTTGGCGATAAACACCGGGTGGCCGTACAGCGGCGGCAGCCATTTGGAGTTTATCAACTCTTCCGGCATCTGCAGGCTGTTGACGGTTTCTTCCAGAATCAGGCCCTTGTTCAGGCATTCCACCACGTGATCCTGGATAAAATGCAGATACCGCGCGGCTGTCAGCAGGCAGCTTTTAATTTCATCGCGACCGTAGATCACCGGCCCATGGCCGGGGCAGAGCACTTCGGCACCCGTCGCGGCCATTTCTTCCAGGGCCAGAGCGTTTTCAAGGGCAAACCGCTGCATTTTAAACGGGTTGCCCACATTGGCCGCAGTCCATTGAAACAGATCACCGCAGCACAGGACTTTACGCGACGGGCTGTACACCCAGAGCGTGTCCTCGGTGTGGCCGTGCCCAAAAACAATATTGAAAACCTCACCGCCGACGGTGATATCGATACGATTTTCAAATTCCAAATCCGGATAGACAAACAAATCGGTCTGGTCGAATTCAACCTGGAACTGTTTTTTATCGGTGCCGATGCGATGCCCTTCCAGCATTTTATTTTTATCGATCCGCCATCTTAGGTTTCTATGACCAACCACCCTGGGCCGGGGCAACCCCCGTTTGGCATTGCCCTCGACATAAAAATAGGTCCCCATGCAGTGGTCCACATGGCCATGGGTGATCGCCAGAATCTCAAAAGGCAAATCCGTGTGCTCCCGCACGGCTTCGATGACTTCCGGGGCGCGAAATGCAATATTGCAATCGACCTGCATCAGGCCGCCGTCGCAGATAAAGGTTACCGAGTTGGCCAGATTATAGAAATGCCAGACGCCCTGGGCGACTTCTTCCGGAGGTCCGATATAAAAATAGGCTGCTTCGTCCTTTGACAGGCCCTTATGATGGCCGAATTGGAGAACGATGCCATCCAAATGTTTTTGAAGTAATTCCTTTGTTTTCACTCAATACATCCTCTGGTTTGTGATCAAATTATGTTTTCTTCAATTCTATTCAGTCTTCGGTTGTTTCTATTCCGGCCAGACGGTAGGCACCCTGGGGGTGTGAAGTATCGCCGGCCATACCGCGCCGGATGATCTCGGTAATGTAAACCTCGTTCCATTCGACATTGGCCAGATTGACCTCAGTTCCGAATTGTTTCACCAACCAGGCGCAAATCCGGTGCTTATAATCACGGGTAACATCCGGCAACACCACAACCGGCAATTCAAACATCAATTTTGCCAGTGGTACACGCTTTACTAGAGAGTCAATGACGTCCTGCCGAATGTCACCATGAAAAAGCTCGTGAGCTTCCAGCAGCACTAACGTCGCTCCGGCTTCAAGGCAATTTTCTACGTCTGCCATCAGCTCATCTCCGGAAAGAACGCCTTCTTTGCGACCGACCTCACCCATCACTATCAAATCAAAACCATCTACTGCCAGGCGGATGATTTGTTTTTTTTGGCCGGCGCTTAACTTCAAAAGATTGTCTGATACTTCTATGGCTCCGAACCCGGATTTTTTAGCCTCATCCAGAAACTGTTCATAATTGCCCTGGGCAATAGCCAACTCAGTAAAGAGGCCGCCCGGAAAGCAGGGGATCTCATGCATTGAATAAGCGGCAATCTTTTTTTTCAAAAGGTTAGCCGGCATCACCCTTGGAATACCGGCTGCGATTTTGGCTTCATCGACATAGAGCCCATGGCTGTCAAGACAATCCTCCTGTAATCCCAACGGCAGTCCCCAGTCGATCATCATGGTCAAGCCTGTGGTGCGGGGTTTAGCCTGTCGGTCCGGGATTGGAATTTGACTGAAGGCAAATGTGTTGTCGGTTGAACGTGTCATGGCATCTAAACCTGTTTTTGATTATTTTGTGAAACTATGGGTCATATCCATGGGTTGATACCCCATCTCCAGAGAAACTTGGTCAGCGGTTGCTATCAACAACTCAGCGACGGTCTTTATCAACTCGGTATCCTGATCTTCGGCATTTAACCGTGCACTGATGGCACCAGCTACGACAGCACCTGATGTCAGAACCGGTGCCCCTAGTCCGACCTGCTGAAGCAGAACCTCCTGACGGCTGATGGAATAGCCGCGTTCCTTAACTCGTGCCAGATTATCTTCCAGTGCCTGTCGGTCAACGATCGTATAGGGCGTATAAGCAATAAGCTCAGTGGTATCCAGATAAGCCCTTTGGTCCGCTGCGGGTAAGTTTGCCAGGATAGCTTTGCCCAGAGCCGTGCAATAACCAGGTAGTCGAGGACCAAACTGGCGAGCTGTAGATTCGTGGCCCTGGGGCTGAATGGTCATCGTGATGATGATTGAATCTCGATCCCATATGGCAGCACGGCAAATTTTATTAATTTTATTGGATAGGTTCTGAAGGGGTATCGTAGCGTGCTGATTGATTTCTAAACGGGACACCTGAATGGAGCCGAGTTCGTACAAAGCAAATCCAAGACGATATTTACGGGAAGCGTTATCCTTATGTAGGAATCCGTTTTGTTCAAGAGTGCTGACAAGACCGTGGACCGTGGTTTTGGCCAGATCAAGGGCGGCGGCCATTTCAGAAATACCGAGCGGATTGCGGGAGTTTCTGAACAGATTTAGAATTCCGATAGCCCGTTCGAGGGATTGAATTCTCATGGCCAGATATCCTATATTATAGAATAATTTACGATAATATCGAACAAGTATCCGAGTAACAAGCAGATGTCAAGCAAAAAAAATTAATTGTTCCGGTTTTCTGCCTTCGCGAAAATGACCGGGGGATAACAAAAAGTACTCTGTTTAACCGCCGGATTAATGCAAGAGTCAATAGGGGCGTTTTGGGGACATAAAATAAGAACTTTCCGGCCCGGTTCCTTCAATAAGTTTTAAAGCAAATGCCTCAACAGTTTGTAAAAAAATTAGTCAACTTAGTCAATGCCTCCGTCGTTCTAATGGAAATTCGGATCGGTTTTGAGGGGAAATTCAGGTCGTGATACCAATCAAATGAATTCGCTTTTAAACTTATGACAAACAGAAATATTTAGTTGACATGGAAACCATTTTGATATATGAGTTGAAATGGAAACTAAACGGCCTTTCTTTAGTGTCTATCTATTGAAATCACATCATGTTTGCGAAGGATTCTCCAAATCCGCCTGCGGCGGACCACCAAGACACAAAGGCACGAAGTCAAATAAATAATAAACTTTTTTCTTAGTGACTTGTTGTCTTCGTGGCCAATCTTTCCGGTTTATCCGGGTTGGGTGCAACCGAAAAATGAAGAAAAACTCTCAAAAGTCAGCTCATAGGAACGGGAAAAATTTGTTACCTAGTCAAAATGTGACACAGATCGTTCAAGGTTTATTAAAATGTGGTCATTTTCTTCAACGGGAAATGAATCAGGTTTGTCAACAATTTGGTCTGAAACAGCAGCAGTTCAGCGTTTTGAGCGAAATCGTCTGGCATGGACCGCTCACTCAAAAAGAGCTTGGCGAGACGTTGTTGTTCGAAAAATCAAATGTCTCGAAAATAGTGAAGATTTTATTCGAGAAGAAATTGATTAGAGTTGCGGTTGATACTCATGATCGTCGTTTGACGCTGCTTTCCGAAACTCGTGAAGGTCATGCCGTCTGGAAAAAATGTATGCAAGCTTTTAATGAATCAAGCTCGGAACTTATATCTGTTTTATCAGAAAATGGGCAGGTCAACGCCATTAGGTTTTTAAGCAAATTGCAGAAAGCATTTAAAAGAAAATAAATCAAAGGGTTCTGTATTTCAAAGATGAAGTAAACAGGAGCTATACCTGAAGGGGGATACATGATACGCGAAAAAGTTAGATTTTTGGGTTGCGGGTTCAACAAGGCAAAGTATGCCGGACAAATGAAATTCTGTATTGAGCACGGACTTGACTTCGGTATATATAAATTAGGTCCCCGACGAATCAAGAAGATGATCCAGCGTAAGTTCGGCATCGAGTTGGAAATTGAAGGAAAAGATCTGTTTACAATTACCAAGGAAGCACAGGAGATCGTATACAATTAACTCTAAGTTTTCTCCCAGACAAGGCTCGGAAAAAATGACTCCTGTGTGGTAGCCTTAGCGAAGTCCATTGGTTTTAGGTTTCAGGTGTCAGGTTTCGGGTGTCAGAAAAATGAGGTAGTGAGTCCTGAAACCTGAACATTGACATTTGAAGCCACCTCTGGTGGAGGACCTTTATAGGTTTTACCGATCAGGTGAGAAACAGCCGATCATTTGCAAATTCGAAATACGTAATTTAGGACGCAGATTTTCGCAGACGCACGCAGATTTAAAAACAATTAACTCCATCGCGTTCGGCGAGAAAAAGCTAATTACATTCGCAGACTTTGCTGCCTTGCTTCTACCGCCACCAGGCGGAACCGGAATAAATATGTACGCTGACTCTGGTCCTACTCATTTTACTCTAAAGCAAGTTTCTGTAGAATCGTTAAAAGCATTTCCTTTTGATTACGGTCCAGTTTTCCTAAAAACATATGTTCTACTTTATTGATTTCATCAATTGAATCGGTGATCTTGTTCTGACCCGAGCGCGTAATTCTTGTATAGGTAAATCGTGCGTCCTGCCCGGATTTATGCCTGGAAATCAACCCTTTCTCCTCTAAGCCGTTAAGAAGCCTGTGCATCGCCGGTGGTTCCAGAAACACCGCTTTGGCAAGATTACGCAGTGTGCAGTCGCGATTTTCATTTACCAAATATAACGTCGTGAGTTCTAGCGGTGAAAGGCCATGTCTAGCTAAGATTGGAATGGTCATATCTCTGGCCATTTTATTTGCGCGACGGAGCAAATAGCCAACAGAATTTTTCACACCGGCAAGTTTTATTCCTTGTATCTCATTAAAAATACTATCCACTGTAGTCCTTTCTAATTAACTAGGCCTTCCTTCAAAAAAGTTTGCCATCCATTGGGCAAAAAAATCATTATCGGCCCGAGATTCGAGCGAGGCTTTGGCCCTGCTGATAATTTCCGTGTCCAGGTACAAGGCCATGTGATCAACCACATAAGCCATGAATTCGCCTGTCATCTCCGGATGATGCTGGGTTGTGAAAACATGATTGCCGATCCTGAACGAGGCGATGGGGCAGTTATCGGTGTGGCCCAGAATTTCAGCTCCGCTTGGAGGACTTACAACCTGCTCGTTGTGCACGGCATACATCCGCATCACATTCCTTCGAGGATGCATCCATGGCGCTTGACCTTGAAAGCGCACGTTGATCGATCCGAGGTTCCAACCGTTTTTGTCAAGCGCTACCTTCCCGCCCAAAGCTTTAGCGATGGCTTGGTGACCGAAACAGATGCCAAGTATCGGATGACCGGCGGCGAAAAATTTGCGGATGCAGCTTAGGGTACCGCCAACCCATTCAGCGCGCGCATTGACCGATGCCGGACTCCCGCTGATTACATAGCCGTCACACGCGTCGATCGGATCCGGAAACTCTCCCAAGTAGGCACGATAGGTCTCGAAACGCCAATCCGGCCGGACGTTGCTCAGCCGATTGGCTATCTGTTTATCTTCACCGGCATACTTTTCATAAAGTTCTTCAGCGCCTACGCATGTAGAGAGAATGCCAATCTTCAACGGCATAGCTCAAACTCCATTTAAGGGTTTTATCACAATAGGCCCAGTGATAATACAGGGAAACCAATTAACAACGCCAATCGAATAAAATCCGCTGCGATGAATGGCAGTACGCCTCGGTAGATATCCGATAAAGGCACGGTGGGGTTCACCGATTTCAGCACGAATACGTTCATACCGACCGGGGGTGTTATAAGGCTGATTTCAGTTGCAACCACCAGAAGAATTCCAAACCAAATCAAATTGATGTCAAGGTTAATTAATATCGGCGCCGCAATCGGGACGATTAGCAATATAATCGACATGCTTTCCAGAACCATTCCAAGTAATAAGCAGATTGCCAGGATCAGAATCACAACCATCATGCCGTCTAACTTCCAAGCATAAATAATTTCCTCGAGATAGTCCGTTAAGCCCGAAAAATTAACGAATTCGGTAAAAAAAACAGCGCCGATATAAATCGTGAATAGCATGGCCGTGGTCTTGCCGGTTTCCGTCATGACTTGCTGCAGCATGCGCCAGCTCAAACGCTTTCTGAGACCGACCAAAACCATCGCCATTACAGCACCGATACCGGCAGCCTCGGTTGAAGCCAGAAAGCCGAAATAGATGCCACCCAACACGACCGAGAATAGGATGACGATGTCTATCACCTGCAGCAGGGCAGTACCACGTTCGCGCCATGAGCTCTTCGGACCCGGCGGGCCGAGTTCAGGTTTCACTCGCGTGATTATGATAACCGTTATCATATAGCTGATAACGCAGAGTATTCCGGGAATAAAGCCGGCAATAAACATATCCGAAATATCCTGTTCAGTCATGATTCCATATATAATTAACACGATGCTCGGAGGGATCAAAATCCCAAGGGTTCCGCCGGCAGCGATCACGCCGGTCGCGAGGCTGTCATGATAACCAAATCGACGCATGGAGGGCATGCTGGCCTTGCTCATCGTGGCTGCAGTAGCGAGGGAACTGCCTGAAACCGCACTGAATGCCCCGCAGGAAATGGCGGCGGCCATCCCCAAGCCACCACGGTAGTGCCCAACCAAGGAGCCCGCCGCGTCGAAAAGTTTATCTGATATTTTCGCGCGGCTGACCAGATTGCCCATGGCAATGAATAACGGCACCACGGAAAATTCATACGCAAACCCCGTGTCAAAAACCATCTGCGCTAACAGGCTCGATGTAGGATTGAATCCGATGTCGAGCGCCAATCCGATTATGCCGGCAAATCCGAGACAATAGGCGATTGGAATGCCGGCAAACATGGCGATAACCATACCGACGGCCATGATAAGGAAGATAATCATGTGGTAATTTCTCCTTCCTTTGATTCGGTTTGGTCAGCATCACTTGCGACAAAGCAGCAAACGGTGGTGACTATTAAAAAAAACGTCATCATAGAACCGACGATCCAATGCGGTATGGCAAGGTAGGCCGTTCGAACTTTGGTGGAATATACGTCTATCGTCAACACGTAAAGACCGTAGGTGAGAAATCCAAAAAACGCCAAGCTTGCCAACTTTGCGGTACCGTCGGCGAAACGGTTCAGAGCATCAGGAAAGATTCTTCTGAACAGCTCTACCGTAACATGCCCCTTTTTCAGCGCCACAATGGGCATGAAAAAAAATACGCCAATCGCCATCAGCACTTGAATAATTTCGTATCCCCCTGGAATCGGCGCAGAGAAAACTTCTCGACCAATCACATCGATAAACGTTAAAATAGCCATGATTAGCCAGGCGCAGGTTGCCCCAATGCTAGTAATCCAGTTCAGGAATTGATAGATGCTCCGTTGCTTTGTATTTTCCATGATCGTCCTCTCCTAAACTTGAGGTGGATTTCTCATGCCCTAACCCGGACAAGCCGGAATTGAAGATTGAAGATTGAAGATTTATGGTATCGCTTCGCTCTGTCTTTTATACTACAATCGATCAATTATCTTTTATGGTATTTCAAAAAGTTGACACTAACATCTTTCTTCATAACCGCCTGTATACCAAAGGATTACAAAGAAACTGTAAAATATTTTGTGCTTTTTACACAAAACTGAGTTGGTAACTGTTTAAATAGTCGAAAAGCGCTCATTTAGGCGTTATTTGTTATTTGTTAATCGTTATTCCGCCCCGGCGGATTTACAAATAGAATTGACTGGGAGCCTGATCTTATATTGGTGCCATCAGTGAGTTATAAGTACAGATTTCATTCCTTTTTAACCATCAACCAATAACGAATAACTAATAACTCTACCAATTGGTTTTTAACTCAATTGGGGTCGTATAACCAATATAGCGGAACATTATGGGCCGATCCATGCATGCCGCCGGTACAGGCCAGTCTACTCTGGCTGGATGGCTTCGATCTCCTTCCGATAGGCATCAATTACCATTTGGCCATCAATATTGTCGGTTGCCACGCTGCCTATCCATTCCTTCTCGAATTTTTCAAATACCGTTTTAAGCTCCTGGCCAAATTCACCCGCTGCGGTAGTTGTCGTCAGTTTAATCTTTTCAAATTCCTTATCGGCCGAATTTCCCATTCGGTCCCACACTGCGCCGATCGTTCTTGCAAAGGCCTCCCCACTGATAGCGTCGATAGCAGCCTGATCCTCGGCGCTGAGAGAATCCCAACTCTTTCGATTCATCACTACAAAATAGCTGACGTTATAAAGGCCGCCCTTAACCGTAAAGCGGTTATTAAAATATTCGAGCCTATCTACATTTTTAAGGTTAGTGTGACCGTATCTGTCACACCCATGGTGTAAGATCTCCTTAAAAGAACAAACGAAAGGAGATCTTATGAATATCGATCAATTAAGACAACAG
>Ga0209367_1006339_pt1 | contig 16384 bp, 5 predicted proteins | sample WorMetLIZISLAND2_FD_187412 | JGI IMG/M metagenome (GOLD analysis project Ga0209367, IMG submission 187412) | Marine gutless worms symbiont microbial communities from Max Planck institute for Marine Microbiology, Germany - Olavius geniculatus... ... | reverse complement strand
CCAAATGCATTCCCGTATTATTGTACGGTTTAGAAGTATGCCCACTGAATAAATCTCAGATCGCATCACTTGATTTCGTCATTAACCGCTTCTTTATGAAGCTTTTTAATACTAATAATATGGAAATCATAAAGGCTTGTCAAAGTTATTTTTCGTTCAAATTACCTAGTGCTCTCATTCCGATACGAGTAAACAAATTCACAGCCAGAACTAACGCGATTTGAGATTTTTCAGGTTTTTTCCCTGTAGGATATTCTTGTCTATATAGCTGTTTGCTCAACATGACAATTTTGCGAGTTTAACTCTATATTGTTGTTCTTTTTGTTTGTTTGTTTTTTTTTGTTTTTCTTGTCTACCAATGTTTATTTGGTGAAATAAAGATTATCATAAGCCTCTAGGCGAAAAAAAACACGTCTTCCTGCTTTCGGCTGCAATGAGGCGAAAAAACATATAGGAATGTCAGCAGAAATCCGTCTAGTAAAGAATTGTGGCTCGAAGAGCCAGCTACTTGTGCTTCTCCAAAGACGACAACTTATTGGCAAAAATGGCAAACATTTCGGGTGTTTCAGACGTTTCTCATGGCCATTGTTAATCATCGATTAATATTTGCTGACGTTTCTGGATTTGAGTTAAATATCATCGTCATGTTTTATGTCGTCTTGTCGCGGTTTTGCGCTAATGTTAATAATTTCTGCCTGCAGTGCAGTTAACGTCACGGCGGCGTTCGCCAGGTGGCAGCGCAGTGACGCGTCTACGACTTAGTTTGAGTAACGCTACATGAATTATTGACGTAGTCATCTATATCTTGAATCTTGATCTCGATGCGCCAAGAGAACAAAAAAAAGAAAACCCAGCTAACGCAAACAGAACGCGCAACAGCGCGGTGATGTATGAACTATGAAGGCCCACTGCGAACCAATCTAAGCTCACCGATCCTCACCGATCCTAACAATCGACATTCGACACAGTGATGATACTGAAGACATGAGACAGACTGAAAACAACTGGATTCGCAGTTTGCAGCTAGCAGACATACCATTGCCCCAAATCAGCCAGACTAAGCCTTCACCCTGTAGCCCGTAAGTTACTACTCATTTTTCGCGTCCCATGTAGGTCAGTCTGGTCAGGAGGCTGAGTTGGTCTGAGCACACAGTAAATTTGCAACTTGCTCAAGATTGCTAGCACGTGACTGGCAGTGTGTCAAAATGAAAGGCTGCATGTTTTTAGACGAATTTGCATATCTCATATTAATTTACGTTTCGACCTATATGAGTCTATTTGAAGACTCACGGGTGTTGGTGACGGCAGTGGAAGATAAGAGAGAGTGTCTGCGTTGCGACTGCTGATGCTGTGCATGCTGGGAATGCTGCGGAGGATTCTGGGAATAGATGAGCTGAAGAAGACGTCTCCACCAGGTGCGACCCACACGCTGCTGCTGAAGGGATACTCCACTAGCGCCATGCAACGACTGCTGATACAGACGTTGTTGATATTGCTGAGCTCGCGCCGATTGTGGCGACGCCGGCTGCAGACAATTACACACACATCACAAACTTCTAGGTGGTGCTACAGCTATTAATAGAAGCCCATTCCAGAGCCACGGAGCGTCACCTGCCGTATGAAATCACACAGTGTTACTGCCATCCGACACAGCTGAACGCGTCCCGCCTTAACCCCAGTCAAGAGACATGAAAGGCTGAGATGACCTAAGCGGCTGGTTACATACCAAGATGGTTTACCTGCTCCCAGGCAGTCACCCATCCAAGTACTAACCCGGCCCGGCATAGAGTAACTTCGTTGATCGGATCAAACGCATTACCACTACATCACGCCACCAACCCATGTCCACTCTACTAGTCAGTGGCGGACACCTCTCCCCTCCCCCACTACTGGCTGGATGCATCTTATAACCCCAAAAATTGCACAAAAATGCATTATTTCTGCATAAAATTTTTCAAAACAATTTTTTGCGGAGGCGGTACAGCCCTCTCCCAGACCTAACCCCTACCCTTCCGCCTCCCCCCTTATTCGAAAATTCGGGATTCGCCACTGGTACTAGTAATTGCAATTTCTCTATCCCCAAAACGAGATCCTGGGATTACAAACTTTTGATTGGTTAACATTCCACTAAAATGTCGGACTTCTTGACGGCCTGAAATGACTACCGATGAACGTAACTTTGTCATCTAACTTCTGTAGTACAGGACATGTCACAGAGATTTCTACTTACAGCCTATAGTGTTAGTCTAAAGGCGCAAACACAGCGATGTAACTGAACTGACACGGTTTAGTTTTTGACGAACTGACCAATGGGCAAGCAGTAGGCGTATAGCGCATTACAGTAGGCACCGTCTAACGGTGTCGTTGACTACGTGACTACGCTGACGTACGTGTCGACCAATGACCAATGAGCTCGTTCTGCTTGCCCAATGATCAGTTTGTCAAACACTAAACCGTGTCAGTTCAGTTCAGTTAGGTCGCTCTCTACGCGCCTTAACAGTCGATCTGCAATTTGTGAGCTTTGTGTATACTGCATTGTCATCACTTTGTCGATTGGGCCTACATGTATGCTTTAGTTGGCGAAAGATAACAACATCCAGCACAACCAGCAGTTAAATTTGGCAGTTTTTGCGGTTTTTACGCGCGAGAGCTAGCATGGCTATAGCGCGTACTAGCTACGGTAATTCTGAGTCTGTCCGTCCGTCTGTCTGTCCTTCACGACCCGGTACCGTTTCAAGACCAGTTGAGATAGAGATTTCGGGTTTTTACCGTCTGATAACTTAGTGTCTCTAGTATTTCGTGACAAAATTTCATGCCACTTGGTAAAAGATATGCCCACGAAAGAGGGGGCGAAAGAAGGGCACCCCTCCTAAAAAGACGTCATTCTTCCGCTATTGGTTCGTCTGACGTGAAAATGGCTGCAGATAGGCACAGACATGCTGCTTATCGTAAGAAGCACTGGCAACAAGCTGCTTAGAAATGTCAACATCGATGACCTTGAATGACCTTGAACCTCCCAAATAGGGGCTTTTAGTGAATTTTTCGCGATTGTGGGCTGCGACACGCTTTTCAACAGTGAATTGCGCCGAAATGGCTGAAGATAGACGAAGATAACCTGCACATGAAATTTTCAGCATTGAATGTTGATTTTAGCAGTCCAAGTCCTGACCCTCTAGATTCAAAGAGACCTGCGCACACGGGTGTCAAAAAGGGGCACCCTTCTAAAAAGTGGTTATTTATCTGCTGTTGTCTTGTCTAGTGTGAAAATGGTTGCACACAGGCACAGACATGCTGCTTATCATAACAAGCAATGGCGACGAGTTTCTTAGGAATGTTAACATCGATAACATTGAATGACCGTGAACCCTGAAAATATTGATTTCAACTGATTTTTTGGCAATTTTTGGCTGTAAAAGAGTGAATTGCGACGAAAGGGATGTAAATAGACCAAGATGACCTGCGAAATTAAACTGTTTGATTTTTTTTCTACCGGCCTAAACAGCTCACTGATTATATTCATACGTACAAATTACAATGCACAGCAAGAAGTAGGACTCAAAATCGTATGGAATATTTTATTCCTTATACTGCTAGAATTGTTATTTGTATAACATAACACTCGAAAAGTACAATTTTAACGAAAATGGTGTGATCCCAAAATTCCGGGACTGGAACGCCGCCAATCCGGGGATTCATAATTGGGGAAAACGGCCGGAATCCCGGGAATGTAAACACTGCACGCTGCTTTCTACAGACCAGCATCCAGACGCAGAAGTTTGTGAACCAGTGGTCGATAAATGAGGTCATCCGATGCATCGTCCGGGACAGAATGTTTCCGTTCACCGTCGACAAACCCCTGCGCACACACACGCAATCACAACAACGATCAATGTCATTTGGCAACAGGCTCAGTCGCTTCCTTTGTATTCGCCAGGTGACAGCAGCAATCTCCCCTTCCCGTAGACAAGGACGTGAAAAGCCACAGCGGGGCCCGGGGAAACATTCTTGCGGTGCCCATCTAGGGAGAAAATTGTGAATTTTTCTTTTCATAATGGCGCATTCCGGTGTACTTTATCTTTCTGGGCGACGGCGGGGCCCCCGAACGTCGCGGGGCCGCCTCACCCCCCCTCGACGGGCCTGCCCATAGAGGTCAGAGACAATGTTCATTGACAGGGGCCTTTAGCCTATCCGCCAAATCTAGAATCGAAACCGGGCTCACGTTCTTTTTCCCACTATTTTCCCCTTTTCTCCTCACTTCCGCTCCTTCCCCCGGATCCGAACAGAACCCGGATGCCAAAAGGTTTGTGGTGCATTTTCAGCCAAAACAGTGCTTCAGGTGATAGAAATTTTGCATACATCATAGACAAAACTTACCCTATTTTTTATTGGACGCAAGTTGCATAGGGATAGAAGCCGCCCCTGCGCATTGGACTGAAGCGTGAACACAAGTGCATCTGTCAAATGGCATCAAAATCGATCGGTTTAAGCAGAGTGCACGTGTGTGGCAGACAGACAGACAGACAGAAAGATAAGACAGTAGGCGACGAGACTCGCTAAGCTGCATGCAGTCAGACGGCCACAGACACGCTCTCTCGCAATATGGGACGCTTATTAGCTTGCATGAAAAAATTGTTAAAAAAATTGTTTTTCGACAGTTAGTGAACATTGAACAGCGCGAAGAAAAAAAGGGCGAAAACAGTCTTGTCCTGCAGATTTTGTTTGTTATGAATTATGAGAATAAATCCACTGAATTCACGAAAATATAAGAACTATAATACTGTTTGAAAAATAGAGCTCTAGTAGCCGGCACACGCAGGCAACTGCCTCAGTTACAATAAATAAACAATAAATTGATTAAAACCACTTTCACAGATTGCAAATATATACGCGCATCACGATAGTCGTAGAACAATTAAGCGGAGTTTCCATCCATGCACCGCAACGTACGCAACGCAACGGACGAAACGCAACGGACGCTGATGACGCAACGACCGAGCTTCTATATCCTTGCGTTTCGGCCTTTGCGTTCATTGCGTTCGTTATGTATAGGCCTTTGTTGCGTCCGTTGCGTTGAATGGATGGAAACCACGCATAGCATAGGCCTATAGAGAAACAAAACCAGGGCATATCTCAAGAGTAGAATCCAACCAAAATACGCAGCCCAAGCAGAAAAATGTGAAGCCCACGGTGCCCACCAAAGTTGAAATATGTGAACTCCCAATATCGGTTGAATAGATCACATTTCAAATATATAGGCAATTCTGCAATAAATTAATCGTTTAGTTAAGTTCACGTTTGTTGTAAAATAAATGCTGGAAACAAAAAGCCCAGCTGTCGCTAGGGTGGGGCCGACCGTACTGGTTGTCACAGACCTTAAAGGTCATCTGAAAGGAAGTATGCCACGTACTATTAGTGATTAATACTAACCCAGGCGCTATCGCACACCGTTTAGCCACAATAGTGCGCACTGGCCTTCAAAGTCACCCAAGGTCGATGATTTGCAGATTATTTGATTTGCCAATGCGATTTCCTATTAGTCATCAATAGCAACCTAAGCCCTATCTTGCATCGTTTAGCCACAATACATCAGTGACAGACAGACGGACGGAAGGACGACAACTCAGACCAAAGGGCCGACCTTGAAGCTTTACAGCTTAGCGGTCGGCCGAAAAATTGCTGTAAATCACTGCCTGCACTGCCCCGCCCTGAATCCACCTGGGAAGTTCCTCGTTACTTTTAGTGAAGTACAGGAAATTTTTTAGACGACCGCACTTAAGTAGTGGTCGAGCAAATGCTATAAGTTGTCGTCTGTCTGTCTGTCACAAATGTATTGTGGCAAAACCGTGCGACACAGGGCCTAGGTTGCTATTAATCACTAATAGAAGTGGCATATTGGCTTTCAAATGACACAAAAATCATTGACGGTGCATGACCGTGAAAGGTCATATCGCACTGTGAAATGCCAATTTTGCGATATTGTGGCTAAACGGTAAGTCCTTGGAGGTCGGCGATGGTACCATCGAATAAGGCGCATGTCTCCATCTGCAGAAGTTTGGCCGCAATTTTCAATGGAAAGTTTCAAGCTACATGAATAAGTGGCCATATTTCGAAAATGGCAAGAGATAAGGCCAAGATTGCTGCCAACTGGTAATAGCGTATGCCCTTTCAGATGAGATGAAAATCATCGACCTTCGATGACCTTCAAGGTCACTGACATCCAGTGCGGTCGGCTATCCTAGCGACAGCTGGGCTTCTTGTCAATACGTGCTCTGAACGAAACTACTAACTGTTTGCCTGGCGAAGCGGTATAACGTTGCGGCGACGGCCAATGCAGAGGGTCTACTCTGGGTACGTTCTGGATACGCGTGTCAATAACTGGAAGCGTTTGCCGGAGGTGTGACGATGTGGGTACTGGCGTCGGTGGCGGTAACGCCAGCCTGTGAGCACGAGATGGGACGGGTGTTTTGCTGGTTCCTTTCTTTGAAGCAGCACCAGATGTAGCCGTGGCTGTGGTAGTGGGGGTAGTGGACGACGGTGGTGACTGTCTGCAGTCGTTGACCATCACAGGTTCAATGTACCCGTCAGCATCAGTAACCAGGTGTTCGGCCAGTCTCCTTAACACATCAACAGCTTTTCATGGAAAACCCACATCAAAGCTACAGAGCGTCACCTGCCATATGGAATCCCACAGTGTTAGCTGCCGCATGGGATCTGCCAGTCTCCTTAGCACAGCGGTACAGCATTTCGTGGGAAATCCACCTGAAAACTACGCAGCGTCACCTTTTAGTCTCCTTACTGCATCACATCATCTAAAGGGTACTGCAGCTTTTCATGGAAAACCCACGCCAAAACTACTAAGCGTCACCGGCCATAGGGATCAGCCAGTGTCACCTGCCATATGGAATCGGCAGGTCTCTTTAACATATTACATCATCCGAAGGGTACAGCTTTTCAAGGAAAACCGATATCATATGTATGGAGCGTCACCTGCCATATGGGATCACACAGTGTTACCTGCCACCCAACACAGGTGAATGCACCCTGCCTTAACCCCAGCCAACAGTCTGGTACTCGATTTACCTACCCTGGAGGGATGGAAGGCTGAGTTAATCTTGGTGGTTAGTTATATATCAAAATGGTTTACCTGTCTGCAGACAATCATCCATCCAAGTAGTAAATACTTAATAGGGGGGAGGGGTCGTCGAACCAAAGATTTCAATTCACTTTGGTTCAGTTCATTTCCGTTGCTCTGTACACACGATATATTACGAACCAGTACAAAAATGTCGACGCCTAGTGTCGACGTGGATGGGGTCGTCCGTCTATCTGCTAAAAGTGTTAGGCGCTGCCAGACAGTAAACTGAGCCTAGCTTGCAGTCGGCGCTGAAGACGCCCGTCGCGCCTGAGCCGCCATTTGTAGTGAAAGTTATACGCTTCACGTGCGCGTTATTTTCTTGCGGTTTTGTCGTCCAGTTACGATTAGCAACGTTTGTAAACGGCCAAAGTATGACTGCTGAATTTCACTAGGTAGTGTAGCAACAGTATTCAAACAAAGCAACCAGAATAACAGTCGTTTACGTCAAGTTTCTTCGTGACGTTACGTTCAGATCAGCTGCGTCTAAGGAGTGTACAATGCCCACACCGCTCTGTACACACTTTATACACTGTGTTCAACAAACACCCCTTACGCTTTCTTTTAAATTTCCGCAGAAAATGTTTAAATTTCTACAAAAATTTCAGGAAATGTTGAGAATAGATCAAGTATCCTACCACTGAAAGCTACTGCTACCAGTGACCTCTGCTGACGTCAGATTTTTAAACACGGAAATATGGTGTCAGCATGACGTCACCAGTAGTAAAAATATTTAGCTTTCACACCGATGGAATATAACTGATTTCTCCTAAAGATTCCCTGAAAATTAGCCTATGCGGAAATCATAGACATTTTCCACGGAGACATAAAAGAAAACGTGAGGGGTGTTTTTTTCTGAACACGCACAGTGTATGTCATACTGACCTATTTCCAACCAGCACGAAACGAGAGTCGCGCACTGGTGTTCTCTCGACGGTGGTGGCAGTCGTATCTGGTTCACAGACCGAGTCGTTGCTGACGTCACCTGGAGAAATCGACAAGCTGAGCTTACAGAGATCCAGCTGACGCCGTACTTCTGCCGCTTCGTCTGCATGGGCGGTGGTCCAACGCATTACCTTGACAATGACAATAACTTTATTTCGCATACTTGCGGCTAGTAGGCCCCTATAGCCAGTGGCGTAGCCAGATATTTCAATTGCGAGGGGCCTCGTCTCCTTTTCCCTCCCTTCCCTTCACTTTTCGTCCCTTCCTTCCCTTTTCCGCCTTTCTACCCTTCATTTTTCTTTTCCTGTTATTCCCTCTTCTCCTTCCCTCCCTTTCCTTAGAAGTAGGACCCCACAAATTCCAGCTATGAGGTCTGGGAGAGCGCTGGCTGAGCCCCAGCTGAAGTGAAATTTGGTGCATTTTAGCTTTAAAAGGCGAAATCTGATGGCAACAATTTTAATTATTTTCCCGAGACTAAACTGACCAAATTGGCAAATTTAGTGCAGTTCAGACGTATGCTTATGTTTTGTCTAGAGGACTGGGGGCCTAGGCCCTCTGGGTCCCACCTGGTCTACGCCACTGTAGCTGAACAAGTGCAAATAAACAATAGTAACAGAGATAAGTGCAAATAGAGTCCACAAGTGCAAAGAGAACAATAATAAGATAATACGATAATAATAAAAAATAAAAAAATGGCTACTACAAGTTCAAAAACATTTCAGCATCTTTATCAGCCTATACAAGAATTCTCTGCTTTCCTAGAACAATAATCCACAATGGAACAATCTACATGTAAGAACATCGCCATATCGCGCGCCATATCTCTCAGCTGCTTTCAGAATCGTCTGCGGCCGTAACTCATCTGTGCGTACTGTGGTTCGTAGCGTGGAGATGCGGTAACGCCGAACGCGTTTCATTCGATCAACGAAGTTACTCGCCAGGCTAGTACTTGGATGGGTGACTGCCTGCGGGCAGGTAAACCATCTTGGTACGTAAACAGCCGCCTAGGTCAACTCAGCCTTCCATCCCTCCGGGGTAGGTAAATCGAGTACCGGCCTATCTGGCTGGGGTTAAAGCGGGGCGCGTTCACCTGTGCCGGGTGGCAGATAACACTGTGTGATCCCATACGGTAGGTGACGCTCCGTAGCTCTGAAATGGGCTTCCATTAAGAGCTAATAAACGCCACATTTAACCTTAACTTTTACTCTATGTTGGCACGATACCCAACCGGAAGTTTGCCAACGTTCTACGTTCCAAAACCAGAACCAAAACCAGGAGTTTAGGTGGAATTATATACCTTGGAATCAATGTCTTCATCGGCAAAATCCTCATTACCATCATCGCAGTCGTCGAAGTCTATGTCGATAGCTGAGTCTGCCGCAAGCGCTGCCGGGAGTGATAGAGATGAGGATGAAAATAAACCGCCGTGTCCTGCATGATTCAGAGACAATTAAGCACACACGCCGCCCGATTATTGAAACCCGATCGTAGTCCACGCAGTTTGCCAAAAATGTGTGCAGGAACTTTTATCCCTATATCTTGTGGGCGCAGCTTGCAACCAGTGAAAAATAGGGACAGGAGTTTTTAAGGCTGTAGGCCTATGCAAAATTGCCATCACCAAAAGCGCTGTGTTTAGCTCGAAATGCACTGGGTCACAAACCGTTTGGCGGCCGGGCTCTGGCCCGGATCCGGGGGTGGGAAGAACAAAAAAACAGGGAGAGAACTTGAGCCCGATTTCGATTCCAGATTTGGGGGATAAAAGCCACTGAATGTGAGGGTCAGTTAACATTAACGTACGAAAAGTTTACTGTGAATTCAGCGCTACTGCGTTATCTACAACTCAGAAATGTTCGTATACGCCAGCAATTTGCTGCTATTACCCGATTTGTGATACGGACGCCTTAGACTAAGTCTACCCTAATGAACATTCTGTGCAATGCGATCAACGTTAGGCCCCTGCATGATTAGGCCTAGTCAACAACACACGCAAAACAAGTACAAACTCACGATGGAGGGGGTTATATGTCACATCCGGCGTTTATATAGTTGCTGGTTTGTCAGCAAGATTACACAAAAAGTTACAAGCGGTTTTGGCTGAAATTTTCAGAGAAGTTTACACTTAACCCAATTTAGAGGTGACCAGATTTTGGTGTTTCTGCCACCTGGCGAACACAACAAAAAAGTGACGTAGCGCTGGCGGAGGTTTGTAGTCTCACGAGGACTGCCGTTCTAGTTCCTAAACGATACTGAAAGAGAAGACCAGCTGTCGCTAGGATGTCCAACAGTACTGATTTTCAGAAACCTTCAAGGTCATCCAAGGTCGATAATTTTCATTAGGTCTATATCTGAACGGGCGTATATGACACTTCCTATTAGTGATTAATTTTGTAACTTAGGCCCTATCTCCCACCGTTTAGCCGCAATAGCACATAACTGCGCTCAAGGTCATCCAAAGTCAATTATTTCCATCTGGTCTGACAGGGCGTATGCCACTTCCTGTTAGTGATTAATAGTAACCTTGGCCGTATCTCACCGTTTCCAAGATACGGCTAGTTTTCCATTGAATTTCCTTCCCCTTTCCATTCAGCCCGCAATTTGAAAATGTTTCCCTTGCATTATATCGCTGAAATTTTGCACGCCTAGGTTTATGGCACATGACTGATTATTCATGTAAAAAGTTTTCACTTACGACCTACCTGTTAGCCAGGGTACATCCATTACAGACAGACGACAGACGACGGACGAACGACAACTCGTACCAACAGCTGGACCGTTAGTCAAATACGGGCGGCTAAAAATTGAAGTAGGCTAGTGGTACAAATCCGCGGTCTTCCGCGCTATTCTGCGGGTGATCTGATTCAGTAAAAAAGTGTTTATTCGATTTATTTCTGAGCTACAGGCTGCACAGACCGAGTTTGTTGTCGGCGAGCGTGCAGGAAGTGGATCTAGTGGGGCCCGGGTTGGTCGTCGTTGTCGTTTCGTCAAGACACGTTTCCAGGTCGAACGGCGGCAGAGCTGATTCCGAGTTGATGAACATCCGATGTCGAGGTATCCTCGAATGACTGCGAGCTGAACACGCAGAACCAGTGCTTAAGTTGAGGGGAAATGCGGGGAACGTCTTTCTTCCACTTATTTCCAAGAAATCACGGCGTTCCCCCACTCCGGGGAGACACGGAGGGAAAACTCTGATGTAGACTTGCGTGTCACTGTGCCAGTAACACTTTCTAACACTGTGGTTTGAACCTTTCTGCCACCATTTCTTGTCATCATTTTCGTTGAAAAAACTGCCACCAAAAGCCAGATTTTCTGGAGCCTAAAGCATATCAAATTTAATTTCGGCTGGAGCACCGCCCCAGAGCTCGCTATTCGACAGGACAGCTTACGGCACTCCCTAGACCCCATGCTACTAAGGAGGGGTAGGCCTACACCATAACCCTAACCCTAGACCTCCCCACGCCCTCAACGCCTTCGGCGTCTCCATCTTCTCAGAGTCAAAATGCATATCAACAGGCCCATCGAAAAGGGAGAGTGTGTAAGTTACCCCGGGCCCCGCGACGTTTGGAAGACCCTGCGCCGTCGCTCAAAAATACAAAGTACACCGGAATGGGTCAACTTAAAGAGAACAATTCAAAAATTTTCTCGCCAGAGATGCCCCCGCGAAGAGAATGTTTCCCCGAGAACCGCTGTGGCTCTCGACGGGCCCGCACATCAGAACTTGTTTTCGGCCGCCGCGGCTTCGCCCCAGACTATGCTAGAGGAGCTTACGATGTCCCATAGCCTATCTTTCTTCCTGCGCGGTATAGATGCAACAGCAGTGAAAGAAAGACAGTAAAACGAGTTAACAGAAAATAGCGGAGCCAAGCTTACATCTGCGAAGCGTGGCACGTTGACGTTGATCATCTCTTCCCCTGTGAGCAGACTGCGTCGAACCTCGCCACTCGTCAGTACCGGATGTAATGTTCTGCAGAGACATGGCCGACACGGACGCCCTACCGACAGCCAAACCTGCATCTCTAGTAGACATCGTGGTCGAACTAGCCCTGTTAGACTTCGCATTCGGCGCCGCATTCGACCTACTGAAGACAGACTGCTGACTAGAAGTCCTTCTAGATTGTGAAACTGACATAATTTCAGTTTGTAGTCGGCTAACTAGAGCAGAGAACAACGATGTACACGTGTGCAGCGCATTATCGTAAAGTGTAAACACGACGCTACGACATAATGACGTAATAAACGCTAGCACGCGCAATAATAAATATGTAAAAAAAATTATGTGCACGCGTTAGAGGGTGGGTGCCGACCAGAGATGTGCGGACTGCGGACGCGTCAGTCCGCGGATCCAGATCCGTAGGATTTTTTGCGAACGCGGATCTTGTCCCGTGACGAAATTTGCGAACGCGGAACCTGTTTTGTGACGAGTGTATTTTTCATAATAAAAGTTAAAAACAGATAAAAGTGGTGTGCTTTTAAATCACTGACATACTAAATAAAACATACCTTTTTGTGAAAGTACGTTTAACGCAAGATATGATACTTACCTACTTGTTAACATAATCGCAATGTCTATATTATATGTAACAACGAATGCGTTTTGATATTTGCTGTAATAAAGAAATGAATGAATGAATGAATGAATGAATGTCTGTTAAGACGGTGGCACTAATACAGGTAAACTGTAATCTGCTATAGGCCTAGGCGCGAAGTGGCTTACCTTACGTATTAATGACTAAAGGCAGGCCCAAAGTGATCTTAATTCTTGCAGATAAAAGTGCCGCTTGCCTAGCTGGGCAAAGACAGCTTTAAACTCCAACTATTTTATCGTGAAAGCAGGCCTGCAAAGTCATCAATTTAATTGGCAAATAAGACACCACGAAATTAGGAAAATATGCCATGGTCAGCATGCAATTTGTCAAGCTGGCTTGCCAAATATGAAAAAATCTGCTGCGGTAAACTGCGGTCCCTAAAACGCCAGAATTCTAAACACAACCAGTCAGAAATGAACCACGAGAATCTTAACATCAAGAATGCAAAAAAACATGCTCACGAAGAAGCACCAGACAGCAGCCAGTAACAAAAAAAAATTATACGAAAACAGTTGCGTGACTAACTCAAATACACGACTAAAACTGTGCAAACAGATTAAGCCATGTAGCACAAAAAACAGGCCCGTAATTATGGAGGTCCGATAGATTCAATTTTCAATTCCACACCTCCCAAGTCCGTCGGAAATCAAGATATGTTGAAACGAACATTCACCACCAGATGAGATTTTCGAGCTCGAAATGCACAAAAATGCATTTATGGTCAGGGCTTTTCTCAGACCCCAATTCGGCGGATCCCCTAGCTGCATCAACGACTCAAGCTTGGTCCTCTGATTCAAGCTATGCTTGACTGTGTTGTTGAGCATCACAAATGTTCGTATGTCTGTATGTATTGGACAGCCATGGGGTGTGGAATCAAAACAAAACACCCTTTGTAAGTCTGGCTACGGGCCTGCAAAATGAAAAAACCAAACCAATAAGAACACGCAATACAGCAATACCGATCGATTTGACGTTCACAGACAAACCAAGGTTGGAAAAAATGTGCAACTGACTTTCTCTCTCCCCTCCTCCTTATTCCTATTTCCCTTCTCTGCCTCCCCAAAATCCAGCTGGCAGCATAGTCATAAGCTGTGCTAGGCATAGCAAGTCTTTGGTCTGCACCGCAGAAAAAATGTCATGGACACTCATCGATCAGCTTGCTCAGCTTACTGGCAGACTTCCGACAAAACAGCATTCCAACCTGCCACTAACACGAAATCTGTGGCGACTACCTAACCAATGACGTACGACGTCTGTTGGTGTCAAAATAAACAACTTCAATCAACACTACACCACACCACTAAGGCCAATAATGGAAAGCACAGATTCACAGACAATGCAGACGAAAAAAACGGAATCAGCTCATCATAAGCTACGACATCGACTGTTGGGGGCCACGTGGAAAGACAAAGTGAGAAACGAAGACATCAGAAATTAGAATGCATTAGCAAAAGGATGGAAGACTGAAGCGAAGCGGCTGAGACATGTCTTGAGAACAGAGGACTCCAGAAAACTCGTCGAGCAATACAGCGGGAACTGAGGGGCTACAACAGAAAACCAAGACAATCCACAAAGAAGTCATTGGACGCATCAGACAAAATCCAAAGAACCTGGACACTAGCTGGAAAGAAACCGACTAAAGAACTGGCGACAGATGGAATGGAATGACGTCAATGGGTGGCCCAAAGCATCAAACAACTGAGAGAATAAGTAAGGCCAGAAATTGCACAGGACTGGCAAAAATCAGTTTCTATCACGGCAAAGAAAGAATATGTTAAAAATGAAGTCAAATTAAAATGCATAAAAACTCGTGCGAGAAGCACCAAATTTGGCATATCCCAAGGTACACATCTCAGCGTGATATGCTCCATCACAACACTTTCTGGTCAGAGATGGGAAAGGGTATGTGCCCCCAGAAAAGGAAAAATACGGATACGTCTATCATGCTTTGTCAAAACGAACTACCACACAAATGAGTTAGCAGTCTCTAATTACAAAAAGAAACCAAAAAAAAAACAGTGAAAAACAAAACTGTTCAATCACAGCTGTAATACTGAAACATGGAGACCACTGGCATCAATTACAATACAAACAAACTAGCCAAGAATAGATGTCAGCCAAGCACTGACATAATATGCAGCCATCCGCCTAGCTCTGGGCACTCATACAACACACTGTGCAACCATTTAACCCTGACCTTCAAAGCTAAGTGAGCGAGTGTGTAGGGTTTAACACCATACCCGACACAGCAAAGATCATTTCAGGGACGGCCTTTCCAGGCAGTGCACATACACAATGAAACAGTAAGTTTAACCTTTATAACAATGCAACAGAAAGTGTAACCTTTACCAAAAAAACTAACATGAAACATAAAATATGGAAACGACCTGAACCTAAAATTGCAAAAACTTGCCATTATAAGTGTGCATCTATACCAGTAATAACAGTTCTAATTATCTTCCCCGTTATCCTCCGGTCAGTCATCAATCTCATAACGCTGTCTATTGGAGGACAGGGGGCTTCCAATCTAAACACTGGTATAACTAATAAGTTATAAAAATGTACCACATTACAACCTTTAGCTAGTTCAGATGCATTCGTCAGAACAATTGTCTGCCAGGGGTTGGAAAGTAAGGTCGTCATAAAGGTTGTAATATGATGAACATTTATAACTTACCGGTTACCATTTCAACATACGAGCCTATTTGGTAACTGACACACGCTGTTACTACTGCTGTGGGAAATAACCACACAAACTTTCGTTCTTTGATGCCTTTTTGGCTTCGATTTCAAAGTCGGTGCATTGCAAGAAAGAAAACAGGATGCGTAATATGGCCTATTGGGATCAGTGGCTACTATCCCCCAAATCTAAAATCAAAATTGGGTGTGATTTCCCCCCAGTTTTGGGCTCAGATTCTACCCCACTTTTAGACTCAAGTTTCTCCCTCCATTTTGGACTTTTTCCTTCCGTAAAGGGAGAAGTTTTGTTAAAGGTGTAGACTGTCCAGCGAAAAACAGGGGGGGCTTCATCTACACCCTTAACAAAACTTCTGCCCCTATTTTTCACTGGGTGCAAGCTGCACCCACCACGTATAGGAATAGAAGCCACTGATTAGGATGGCCACATAAAGACAAGCGAGCAAAGATGTGGACGACGAACAATTACTGGCTCCAGAAGAAAAGAAACAATTACTAACCCTGTAATATGCGGCTGTCAATCAAGCTATACGAACTCGCATACTCCACTGCATGACCATAACTACAATCCTGACCTTTGAGCTTCTAAGCTGAAAAAGTGACACACCAGTTATTCCTGCAATGGAGTGAGTGAGTGAGTGAGTAAGCAAGGTTTAACGCCCCACCAGACACAGTATAGGTCATATCCAGGCAGAATGCACATACATACACATAATAATGGAACAGTAAATTTAACCTTTACAGAAAACCCTAATATGAAACGACGAATGCAATGGAGAACGATCAGACAAAGGTTGGTTGCTCTGCACTTTTTTGCTTTCCCGTTAGGACAGAGAATGGATGGTTGAGATGGACAACAAAACCAGTAATGTTGTGCATAAGGATGGCTGCATAATGACAACTGGTGAACAAACAAAACTGACTGAACGCAGAAATTGTGTGCAAGAAAACTACAACCAAAATAATGGTGGCTTCTATCCCCCCAAAATCTGAAGTCGAAATCGAGCGCAACTTCCCCCCACTTTTG
>Ga0209367_1006338_pt1 | contig 16385 bp, 13 predicted proteins | sample WorMetLIZISLAND2_FD_187412 | JGI IMG/M metagenome (GOLD analysis project Ga0209367, IMG submission 187412) | Marine gutless worms symbiont microbial communities from Max Planck institute for Marine Microbiology, Germany - Olavius geniculatus... ... | reverse complement strand
GGCAACATTTAAGGACTTGCACATCGAAAACAGCAAAAATTACAAAAGGTGATATTATTCAGCAGCACATTGACACACAGTCAGTGTGATGCGGGCAATATCACCTTTTGTAATTTTTGCTGTTTTTGATGTGCAAGTCCTTAAATGTTGCCGTTAACAAGTGTATAAACTAATGTTTTGTACATTTATCTCAGTAACGGTGCGAGATATGGCCTAGGCTACTATTAATCACTAATAGGAAGTTGTAAACTGGCTCTCGAATGGCGTCGAATTCAATGACCTTGAATGACCTTGAACGCCAAACAGGGGGTTTTATGGATTTTTTGGTGATTTCGGGCTGCGACACAAGTCTATATCATTCACAAGATGGCGCCACAGAACTATCGTTATGCGATCCAGATAGAGAATTTGGTATTTGTATATTAACATGGCGTGAACACCCCAATTTTCAGCTAAACTACTGAACCGGAACTGCTATAGGCTTTCGCGCATCTCGTGAGCATTAGCTCAAATTTCTTGTTTGTTATAGAGAGGATGATACTGTTGCTTGTGTACAGGGTGGTGGAACAGAGAGCGGTAGCGTCGGCAGCACTGCAAGACGCAGGACAAGGGTAACGGTCAGCCCACCCAAGGACTGCTGCCCCGCCCCAGCCGGCATCAGGTTGTGCAACGTGGAGCCCGGTGAGTGCGGCATGGGTGTACTGAGACGACTGTTCGACGCTCACGGCCAGCTGTGCGCGTCTCGTCCGTGGGAGGTGATCATAGCGACCCTGACCGTGATCCTTTGCACGACGTCGCTCAGTCTGTTCGCCGCCAGCAACAAGATCTGTGACTGGAACTACCGTTGTGAACGCACCACCGCTAGCCACGAGGACGACGTAAGAATACACCAGAGGGGCGTTTGCGTCCATCAGAAAAACCTTCTTTGAGCCGACCGTTAAGCTGTTAAGCTTAAAGGTCTGGCCCTTTATTACGAGTTGTCGTCCATTCGTTCATTTGTTTGTAGCGGATGTATGGTGGCTAAACGGTGAGAGATGGGGGTCTAGGTTGCTATTGATCACTAATAGGAAGTCGCATATTACTTTTCAGATGACACAAAAATCATTGACCTTGGATCATTAGTTACGCACTCTGCTATGCCAATCATGGTTGGTGGCTTGGCGTAGTTTGTAACGCGTTTCGGATGAAACAAAGTTACTCTACGCCGAGCCCGGTTAGTACTGCGACGGATGACTGCTTCGCCCTCTCCAGCTCAAAGCACAGTAAAGGGGATGAGCTCCCATGCAACGGACCTAGCTCTCTATGCGGAATCTTCTTCTTCTTCTTCTTATGCCAATCATGCGGTATTGTGACTGAACGGTAGGTCGTAGGCGCCGGCGATCGACGATGGTGCCGATGGCGATGACGACTTCCTATAAGCTGTCAGTAGTAACCATTTCTCCATGTGCAGCGGTTTGGCCGCAATTTTCAGTGCATGGTTTCAGCCTATTAGTTGTTGTATCCCAGAAGCGGTCGGACTTCCCCAGCGACAGCTGAGCTTCTTGTTTAAAAAAAGCCCAACCCAGTGGGTTCTATTGGGTTTTGTGTGTATTTTTTAGGTTAAACTGGTTTTTGTAAAATGGTCTAACTTGATGGGGGTTGAGATTCTACGGGTTTTCAATTATCAAAGTGAGCGCTAGTGCTCAGATAGGTACTTTTGACGTCAATGTGATCATATAAATGCCAGTTACAGCATACAGTATACCAGTGTTTGCAAATTCACAGGTTTAAATGTTTCATAAACTTAGCCATGTGATAACAATGTTACATCGTTATTGGAACAAGAAATTAAAGTTGGATTAAGTTTGGGTTTTTTTACTCGCGAGAGCAGCTACTGCTTTCAGCGCATCTTAGCCATCGCAATTCTGTCTGTCCGTCTGTCTGTCACACGGGTGGATCAGTCAAAAATGGTTTAAGCTATGATTACCAAATCTTCACCTTTGGCTACCTGGAAGACTCTAGTTTCAGGAACCGTAAAACTTTTCCATAAATTCGAAGGGGGTCACCTCGAACGAGGGCGCTAAATGAGAGGGGGTTGGCAAAATTTGTGATTTTTGGCCAATAAGTCGCTGTATCACAGTAACGGTGCGAGATTGGGCCTAGGTTACTATTAATCACTAATAGGAAGTTGTACACTGGCTCTCGATTGGCGCCGAATTCAATGATCTTGAATGACCTTGAACGCCAAAATAGGGGTTTTATGGATTTTTTTTGCCAATTTCGTCCTGCTACACAAGTCTCATTCACAAGGTGGCGCCACGGTACTACCGTTATGGGATTCAGATAGAGAATTTTTCCTATTTGTATATCAGCTTTGCGTGAACGCCCCAATTTTCAGCTAAACTACTGAACCAGAACTGTTATATGCTTTCACGCATCTCGTGAGCATTAGCTCAAATTTCTTGTTTTAGTTGGGTTCACCCAAAATAACTCAGCAGGGGTTATTTTGGGTACCTGCTTTGTTGTCTCAACCGTAGCATCCACTGACATCTATGATCAAAGCATATTACATATTTTCAGGGGAGGGTGGCAATTTTTGACAGGTGGGGGTAGGGGCAGTCATTGTTCCACCATCAGGAGTGTTTTGTGAGGCTAAAAGTGCACCAAATTCATTTTGTCGGACTAATGCTTATGGTGCTGTTCAAACTTCTGAATCAGTTGGAGACAGAAATATCTCCATTCCCACTTTACTCAACTCCTGAGGCACCTGCCTCGAGTTTTTGTTGTTTTTTGGAAATTTTTCTCATGAGTACAGATGCCATCGTCTGGTGTCAAGGGAGAATAGATCACTTTGACGTGGGAGGGGTTTAAGATCGAGGGGTAGATTTTTTGGGGGAGGGCTTGCTTAGTGTGCAGCAGGGTTGAGACTTGAGACACCCAAGCAGATACCCTAAAAAAGCCGTCGAGCTTATGGGGGTAAACTCGCCTAAAAATTCTGCTGAAATCCCACCCAAACAATCCACTCAAACTTAGTCCAATTTTAGTTTTTTGTTTCACTAATAATGAAGTATTTTTATCATGGCTGAGATTTTTTTTATCACATTTAAACCTACAAATTTGCAAATATTCGTATATTTTATGCTCTTAGGAGCAAATGGAAACTCAACCAACTGAATTCACGTAGAAATCCCAAAAGCCATCAAGTTGGGCCTTTTTACAGAAACTGGTTCAACCTAAAAAACCAAAAACCAAATAAATTCAACTTTTTATCAGTATTACCATAAGTGTGTTTAGCAGAAAAGTTTAAAAATAGAGCCGCATATTCACGTAAATTGACATTATTAATGACTGTTGAACAGCACAATGAAAGCGAGTTAGTTCGAATTAAGGTGCAAGTCCAATCTGCAAGACAGTAAAGCTTGATGAGCTCACGATAGAGGCCATTAGGCAAAACCTTATCAGTCGATGCTAAAATCACATGAATGCCGAGTGACAGTTGTTCACTAGGTCTGAAGGTCGATCGCAGCAAATGTTTCCATTGCGTTTATCAACAAGTTACAATTCTGGGTGGAATTTTGCGGAAAGTTTTGCAGAATTGTTTTGCAGTTTGTGTTACAATTTTTTTTATCAGAAATGCGTAATTATATACAGTTTCACAAGCTGTTTTTAATGTTTGTACTGGAATTTAACATTATGTGTTTAGGTTATGCTATGTTAGAAAGAATGATTATTGTTAATGCTGAATTATAGTTAATAATGAATCCAGTTCTTGAAGAAATTAATGTATTGTTTTACAGGGCATGAGCGTAGCTTTCAATGCAGTGCCCTGTAGCAGCTGTGGCTGGGGTGTCCGTTCGTCTGTTTGTCTGTCTGTTGCATGCCGCTATTCTGTCACACAGGCCATGTGTCACAGACTTAGTGATCTGTACACTGAGTATCTGTTGGGCCAATTTTCAGTTTAGGAGGTCGGCTGCTACTCTATGCTGCCACACGGAGTCTACATATTTTTTCTAATTTTATTTCATTATTTTCCAGCAGTCTGTATGAACTGCTGAAAACATGGGCAGAAAGTTATGCCTATTCCGGATGGGACACGCTACCACAGCACATATATATGCCGAAGGCGTAATATGTGCACACGGCTTATTACGGCCGTGGTAGTGCTATTTTGGCTTTCCAAACCAAGCTCATGGCACTTAAATGATTATTTGACCAAGCCATGGCAACGCGACCATAGCAACATCGATGTCGCAATACTGCAAAAATCCTTTGTTATGGAGTGTTTAAATGCTGCTAAATAATCGCACGTGTATTGTCACATAATATTCATTATTCTTCACAAAAAGTTGAGTCCAATTTATGTGAATTTAACTCGAATTAGTGAGAAGTTTGTGGTCTTCCAGCCAATCTGACAGCCGGTCTGCAAACTGACAAACTATTACGCCCATTAAAATAGTTCCATACAAATTGCACTTTATTATGTGTTTTAGCACATACTGTACATATTGCTAATATAATAAGAACACAATAAAGTGAAAGAATGGCAGCACAGTATTATACAAGCACACAAGGCAACGAAAATATGCGGCAAGCATATCGTGCTCGGCGTGTGAATTGGCTTGGCAGCTATGGAAAGCCGGAGGTGACTTTTACCACAAATATAGCCTGTTGCAAATAGCAAATACTATGCGCCGAATGCGCGTATATATGTACTGTGATGGTACTCTTTACTTTTTCTTTATTTATAGTAGAAATGTCTATGAGATTGAGAAGTGTTGTGTGTGTATTAAACTGTTTGTGTTCAGGACACCAAGAGCTCGGATGTTGTCATACTAACAATAACACGATGCATTGCGGTCATCTATTTCTATCTACAGTTCAGCAGTTTGCGACGACTCGGCTCCAAGTACTTGCTTGGTATGCTGTCTGTTCTCTCTGCTCCATGTGTCGTAGTAGTACTGTGATTTCGTTGAAAGTTTTATTTTTCTGATGTGATTGTGAGCGGAGCATATCTTTAAATTCTGAGTCCACGTCCGTCTGCCTTACTTCAAGTTTACTTCTGGTATGGCTGGTTGCGTGGAGTAACTCTAGAAATACGATTGAGTTGAAAAGTGATTAAATTTTTGTTTTTGTTTTTTTTTTTGACAAAGTCTGACAGTGCTTTTGAAATTGACGAAAGCTAATTAACTGAGTTCCATTGATCGGATATTACATTACAGTAGTTAATGTGTAATTGATTGATTGCTTGGATCGGTTGTTCAATCAGTTTATCAGTTGGTTGGTTGATTAATCGATCAGAATGCACCTGTTCGTGAAATCTTTTTCCTGATTATTTCCTGGACTGATCTACATCTAACCTGTCTCTAGTGTATTTGGCAGTACTGCGATGGGTTGGTGGCGTGGCGTAGTTGGTAATGCGTTTCGGCTGAAACAAAGTTACTCTACGCCGGGCCCGGTTAGTACTGCGATGGATGACTGCCTGCGGGCAGGTAAACCATCTCGGTGCGAAGCCTGCCAGCTAGGTTGACTCAGCCTTCTACTCTCCGTGGGATGGTAAAATGAGTAGTAACTCATTTACATGGGTTACAGAAGGTGGGGACCTTGATACAGCTGACTGGGGTTGCCTAGCCGGCCGCTGCACCAGCCTGTGTCTGCAGGCTGCACACGGTGGCCGTGCGGCAGGCGGCTCTGGTTAGTGATGAAAGCGCATTAGAGGCGTGCACATGCTCGCGACTATGCACTATACAAATTGATGACCTTTACCTTTACCTTTTTCCATCACTTAGGTCGCTTTATATTTCCCAGATTGATTGATTGATTGATGCTAGTCTGGTGTAACTGCAGGTATTGCTGGTCTGTTTACGGTCTTCTCAAGTTTTGTCTTCAGTGTGGGTGTCGTCAACTTTTTTGGCACAGACCTCACTGGCCTTAAGTATGTGACCTCTCTTTGGCTTTATTAGGACTTATTATTTATTTTTAAAATTGTAACATTCGATTAATGTCCAAAAATTTACTTTGATTTGTGGATTAATTTTTGAACAGTTTGGTAGTCGGTCAGAAAAACCGCAAAAACTTGGTGCAGAGGCGAATGTGTGATTCGTTAATTGATTAGAAAAATAAAGCAACATGGGAAAAAGTGACATGGTTACACTATTTCTCTCTCTCGGATGTTCCACATTCTAGCAAAGTGGTGAAACATGTTTTCAGTTGTGCTGTTGAACACTGCGTGCCAGTCTCTGCTACTGCCTCAAGACATCATCTTCGTTCTGCTGCCAGTCATCAGTTTGTTGTGCCGTTTTTTCCGCTTGAGTTTATATGGACGTCGGGCTTTCTCTGTTGCTGGCCCGATGACATGGAACTCGCTGCCGAGACATCTGTGTAATCCTGTTCCCACTATTTTCATCTTTGGACGATAATTAGGAAATGTTTCTTTTCAGAGTATATCAACGTAAGCAGTGTATTAGGGGCTTTTCTAGCATCGACGTGTCGTATAAATTCATGTTTTCCTTACTTTTATTTGCGCTATATGTCTGAGACTGTGTATCGTCATATGATTGTAGTGAGGCGTTGCCATTCTTCTTGTTGCTGGTGGATCTGTCCAAGGCTTGTACCCTGGCAAAGTACGCTCTCAGCGCACTCTCACAGGTTTGCTATTGGTGGATTACTATGAGAAAACTTGGTTTGGTTCTTCTTTTTATATCATTTGCGTTGACGGCCAAGCACGCAGCAGTGACGTCGTCAGCAGAGTGAAGGGTGGAAATGCCCCCATCCCACTTGATAATTCCCAAATTCCATTACACTGACTTTTACCGCGGGCAAGTTTTGGTGAGAGTCGCGGACACAAACCATCTCGACATGTCGAGATGGTTGCGACAGAGTCACATGAGAAGTCCGTGACAAACCCGTTTGTGTCACTTTAAGGGAATTTAGTTTGTGACAGTGCTTGGGGAAAGTCGGCAACAAAGTCCACGAACATAGATCATGACAGTTCGGCATTCGTTTGCTTTCATGATTTGTGTCTACAACAAAGTCCTTTGTTGCAAAGTCAGCGTAATAGAATTTGGGCTTAATCGGAAACTCAACATGAGCCGTAGTCTGTAGTTCACCACAGCTGGTAAGATTTGATGCACTGTATAAAGCTTTTTTAAACTATCATATTTCTAAAGAAAATGTCTAACCGAGTGGTTTTTTCTGGGATTTATTGGGTTTTGTGTTCTATTGTATTAAACTTGGTTTTTTATGACCCCCAACAATATGGCTCTGGGACAACAGATATTCAACTCATCATTTACTATAGTTTACCATGCATTACCGGTTATCACTGAAATATGATCAGGATGAAGTGGTGCTTAACATTGGTCGAGGCATGGCTGTGCTGGGTCCAATGCTGACACTGGATGCTCTGGTGGAGACTCTGGTGATTGGTGTGGGAACTCTGTCCGGGGTCAAGGTCCTACAGACCATGTGCTGCTTCGGATGTCTATCGGTTGTCACTAACTACCTCGCCTTCATGACTTTTTATCCCGCTTGTCTTGCTCTTATTTTTGAGGTAACGTCTTGCTTGATTTTCGTATTTGGCATAACTTTGTCAAATTTCCGCCAACTTTGATAATTTGTGGCATAGAGATGGCCAAGATGATATTATTGTGTACGATGCAGTCATTTACCGCCTCAACTAATTTGTGTCAATGCGCTACCATGTGAAACACAGATGCTCCAAATTGTTACATTGCGTGGCGATTATTTGTATCAGATGGCTCACCTTTGCATCATCAGTTTGACAGAGGGTGCAACGTGGTTTAATAATTTTGAGGTATTAAATATTCTATGCTGAAAACAGCAGACAACAAAATAGCTGTCTGATGAGCTTAAACACGTCTAATCGATAAGTGAATGCATCTGATTAGTCGATCGTTGATTCTGCTATCAGCCATTGGTGTTGCATCTAAGCCATTGCAGTCAGTCACCCATTCAGGTAATATCCACATTATTGTGACCCAATCATTGGTTGTCAGACTCGCAGTCATTTGATCGTAAATCCAGTGTTGTAATCATTATGCGACCAATCGGTGATTTTTGTTTATTGTGGCCACTTGAGAAGTATTTATGCAAATAATCACAGCTCATGTTCAGTTGTACAAACCTGTTGTCATCGTCTTGTAGTTGTCTCATGGCAGTCGACCAGATTTTGCCGCAAATAATTGGTGCAGATATTTACACAATTACCCAAATAGTTAGCTCATTGTTACAGTTCTGTGTGCTCGCTGTCTTGTAGTTGTCGCGAGGCAGTCGGCCAATGCTGCAGATACAGCAGCTGGCGAAGGCGTGGCAGCTCACTGAGGAAGAGGAGAAGCCAAACCCCGTCACGCAGAGGGTCAAAATCATTATGGTCAGCTTGTGCATTTTTTGTCGATACTTAGTGTTAGGCATACTCATGGACTGGAAGCACATTGCTTTTATTTCGTGAAAGCTGTGATTTTTTTACGAACCTGTAATGCAAAAATGACAGGTATTGACAGTATCTCTGTTTTTTTTTGCTTGGACACTGTTGGATAGCGACAGGAGGAACATCTGGTCTGTGAAAGTTCTGCTACAACAATGTCTAAGGGCCGGTTTCTGGATCCTAATTGGCCGGTCAAGTTAGCGTCAACTGGCAGATTTGCATAACTCGCGTTTCCCGTTGCACTAACCAACGGTCAAAATGGCCAAAAATTTAACTGGCCAAAATCGGCCAGTTAGCTAACTGTCGATCGTAGTTATCGTATTTAACGCAACTTTGTAACATTTTGCAAGCAGGTAATGGAAGAATGTGATACTATAGTACGATTTTACCGTATAGCAATGTCTTCAAAACGCACGAGGAGACGTTTGCTGCTACAAATTTAACTACAAAATCCATTCATGAATGGACAAAATGGCTGTTCGCAATTGCTTGGCTGGCTCGTGGGCTGGCTGACGAGCGTTTGCGCTCATTAATATTCATGATGCTCGCCTGCGTTAGGTGGAAGTGATTAGCGTTGTGCACATCGTTGCTAAGCAACTATAGTTTACCATTCAGTTAGCTAACGGCCCGTCAAGGTTTTATTCAGAAACGCGCACAAACTTAACTAGCGAGTTACAATTAACAGACGGTTTACTAACCTGATCAGTTAACTAAAAGATCCAGAAACCAACCCTAAGTCAAAAAGTGAAGTCGCCCATTGTCTCTGAAAACCCTCCAGTCGTTGATGATACTAGCCATGTCTCTGTCATGTCTTGTCATCTCTGATGTGTCTGTCACTGACTCTGTGTTTGTAGTCGGCTGGGCTGGTTTTTGTCCATGCTCACAATCGGCTGGTCGCAGTCTCCGAGGACCCTCATCCGGTTACCGATGTCAGCTCCAGTTCTGTCTCTTCGCCTCATCTTCATTCCATTGAGCCCGACATGCCGTTCTGGCAGTTCTGCCTTTACCGGTGAATCAGGCATTTGCTGATGTTTCTGATGCACCGAGTGTTATCATTAGGCATAATAAATTCCGTGCTTTTGGTTGTAATGTGACAAAAAAGCAGGAAAGAGGAATAATTTTTATTGCATTATTTCAACTTAATGCCATTTTGTGGAGTGCTCTTATGTCCAGCTGGCATGGATTTAGGCTTTTGTATATTTATAGCTAAAAGTCATAAATTCATGAATGATTTGTCATGCCACATGCAAAAACAGCTCATGTTTTTGATGAATATATGTTTTACTGATATATGAAAAGTAAAAAAAATACTTTGCATTGATTCTTGTCACTTAAAAGAGAAGTAAAAATCAGTCCAAGAACGCATGTCTGAATGGTGATGTTTTAACATCAAAGGTTTACTTTTTCTATGATTTGATCTCAACCGATGGCATTTTGAGTAATTTATTGACCAAAAAGGGTTAAATTGTCTGTTTGAATTTTGTCACGCTGTATGTTCAGAATGATGTCATTGAGCGTGGACTATTACCTGACACTGGTGCTGGCCGTCGTGCTTGGAGTCAAGTACATTGTCTTTGATCATGATGACGACAACGATCATGTTTTACAATCGTCACAAGATGGCGCCACCAGCATGTCAGCCGGTGACCACGCCAACACTACAAGCATGGCAGCAAAGACTGGCGGTGGTAGTGCTGGGCAGACAGATCAGATTCGTGTGATTAGTGATGTGACGGCTGACAACAGTTCTTTACACAGAGACGACATCACGCCTACAGCCTCATCTCTTCACGGTATACTACTACTAGTGCAGCAGCAAAAGCTTACAACCCTGGGGCCTAATTCACCAGACTTGCTGCGTCATTCCTAGGCAAAGCCTGTACACTAAACCTCTGACCTAAGAATTGCCAAGGAAGAAAAAGTGCTTGGCAAAAATACCTATGAAAAATTTAGTAGTAAGTTATCTAAAAAGACCTAGGGCAGCTGTCGCGGTGACTTAGAAAAAACTTATTGAGAAACTAGGAAGATGTCGTTCAAATTTCTAGGAAGTATTGTAAGTTCGGCCTAGGCTGGTTCGTAAGCATACTTCCTGCATGATGTGATAACACATTGAGAGCCATCTGCCTGGCTCAAGTGCTGATACATTATGACATTTCCTCTCTGGACACTGCTGGGCCACCATTGACTAAACCCGATTTATCTCATCTGTCATTTGTGTGGGTACTGCCAGTGAAATGTGTCAGTCACTGATAAGGGAGTGCCAGGAAGATTACGTGACGTGTAGCCTAGCTACTGTGATGGTATATATTGTCAGTCATCTGACTGGTATACGCTGCAATCAGTCAGACATCGTTCACTGGTTGTTAATCAGGCACGTCGTCGTTTGTCTTAAATTTGGCTTAGTATTACAGTACTGCGTTTAACGAGTGAGTCCCTGTGTAATTTTATAGAATCACAGAGTTTGATGGACTGACAGATGGACATCTCTATGATAGCTAAAACAGGTCTTCTGCATAGCAAGTTATACTGATGCCCTGTAAAAGATATTTTTGTTAAACTTATGACGGAGATTACATTAGATTTTTTGTCTTGCTATCGTTAAGAAAAAAATCTAGTTCACATGTGTGCTCCTTTGGAAACCTCGTCTTAAGGAAACTGAGACCGAAACTATTTTAGTGATTGTCGTCTGCCTTCTTGCAGTCACATGTCATACGTAGTACGAGTGTTCGGGATATCTGTACAGGAACAGGTTTCAGTATACAGTGTACAAGGAAGTCCAGCCATCAGACGTGGACGTCTGTGTCATATTTTGCAGTGTCTGTCACTGCACATGGCTTTTCGATTGTGGTTACTTGTAACAGGTGCCTCTAAGGACTCAGTTTATGGTGGGCACTGCAAGCTTATCAATCGATTGATTCGATGTGGTAGTGCTAAATACTGAAAACAACTGAAAAGTGATTGACAGCTGCTGAAATCGATCAAAGTTTTTCGTAGTTTTCAGTTAGAGTTAGGGTTTTTGGTTTTTTCGGTTGTTTTCGGTATTTAGTGCCATTCAGCTGATTGATATTGGCATGTTGAGATTGTTTGTGTTGGCAGATGATCTGACTGCAGCCGGCAGCAGCACAGCAGTGATGATATCAGTGGAGATACAGACCGACCCACAACAACATCATCACCGTGAGAAGCCGGCAGCCAAGAAGACTGCGACGTTCTACGTGTCAGACTCCAGCAGTGATGATGAGGTTGACGACATTGACGTGTTGGTGGGACTGACGACGACCGAGACTCAGACAGACGAGTCGATGATAGCTGAGTGCCAGCTGCTTGCTGAGTCACGCCCACCTCGACCGCTGCAGGAGTGCGTCGCCATCTTGAAGTCTTTGGTACGACTCCGGGCGGGTTCTCGTAACTTGTAGTGGTGGTGGTAGCCTATCACCTCTTCTCTTATGACTTGTCATCGCGAGTTGTCTTTGTTGGATCGCTAAAGGACCATTTATTTATTTCAGTAATTTGGTCAAAAAACAGCCACTTTTCTATATTTAAATTATTTTGGAACACATTTTTAGCACTTGAGTAAAGTTATGCAGAATTGATATGAGTGTGATCAGATTGGCATGTGGATTTATAAATGTCTTATGTTAAGCCACTGTTTGGTTTGCTAGTTTGTTTGTTTATTTATTATCCATCTATTTCTGGTTATTTTTAAACTGTAGGCTTAACAGCCACCATATGTCTAAGACAAAAATCTTAGACTGAAGTCTAAACTCATCCTGTACTTAAGCCCAAATTAATGAGCTCTGAGTTTAGTCTAAGATTTTTTGGCTGCGATAAAAGTGTGTGCAAAACTCGATACCATCGCTGTACTGTATGTGATGACACTCTATTGGTTGGGTTGCCATCAAGTGATTACTACTCGGATGGGTGACTGTCTGCTGACAGGTAAACCATCTCGATGCATAAACAACACCAGGTCAACTCAGCCTTCTGTTTCTCTGGGGCACGTGAATCAAGTACCGGTCTGTCTGGTTGTGATTATGGCGGAGTGCATTCATCATTGTCGGATGGCAGGTAACACTGTGGCATCGCGTATTTCAGATGACGCTCCATGGCTCGGTGATAGGTTTTCCATGAAGAGCTATGCACAAACTTTAACTTTTTGATTTTAGGATGGACCTTGGTGGTTCATGGAGACTGTACTGTGTGTGTGATGAAATGTGTATTTGATTTGGGGTTGGTGGCGTGGTGTAGTGGTCATGTGTTTGATCTGAGCAGCGAAGTTAGTGTGCACCGGGCTTGGTTAGTACTGCGATGGGTGACTGCCTGTGGACAGGTAAACCATGTCGGTATGTAACCAGCTGCCTAGGTCAACTCAGCCCTCCATTTCTCCGGGGTAGGTAAATCGAGTACTGGCCTATCTGGCTGGGGTTAAGGTGGGGCACGTTCACCTCCGTCGGGTGGCAGGTAACACTGTGATCCCATACAGCGTTGGTGATGTTCCGTAGCTCTGTGAGGTGTTCGCTCCCTAAGAGCTATACACCTATTTTTGTCTTCTACCTTCACCTTTTGATTGACAGGAAGGAGCGTCAAGTTTGACGGACGACGAGGTGATGTCACTCGTTGATGCTAAGCAATTGCCAGCATACCAGTTGGAGAAACAGCTGGACAACTACCAGCGCGGGGTTGCCATCAGGTACATTACAGCACTTCCGATTCACTGTGACAGTGTGACAGTGGTGCTGTACCAAATTAGTTTTACATTACATTCATTCCACTGTCACAGTGGCAGGGAGGAATATAGGGGCAACTGCTCCTCCCCCACTGAATTTTAGCCCATCAGATGATTTTTTATCAGAACATTTTGGTCCAAAAATACCAAATTTGGAGTCAAACGTCTCCCATTAATTAGGTGGAATTTAGGGCCATTGTTGAAATTTTTAACACCAATATTATCCTTACATTCGGAAATCTGCTGCTCTCTGTCAGAAGAATTACAACTTCCCTCTTCACCTTTATTATCCATAATGCCACTGACACATTTTGACTTGGACCCAAACTTATTACTAGCTGTAATTATGTGGTTAACTATTGAATGTTGTATGGTCAACTGTTGCTGTTGTTAGGCGGAGGTTAATAGCAAAGTCGCTACCTGATATGGTTCCAATGGACAAACTCCCGTACACTAACTACGACTATTCATATGTGAGTGAGCATTTTGTCACATCTCATTGTAATTTTCGAACCATTTATTATAGCATTTGAATGTAATATATTATCTCAGATTGCATTCTTTTACTTGATTGAGTAAGTAGTGAGTCTTTTGCATTTTCGTGGTATGGCGTTTTATTTTAAGCCACCTATTAGCTCTGGTAGCTATGGGGTACTGTTTAGCTCCGAAGGTAACGGGCCATAGAATATTTAGGGGAAGGCTGCTATAAGACACATTCAACACTGTATATAGCTCAGATTAAGTCCCTCTTTATTCTAAATAAATGTGAAGGGACGCGCTCCCTTCAACACCACGGCAGCGACTGAAATGCAGCTAACTGTTGCCGAGTTGCTGCCTGAGTCAATTAGCTAGATCTGCTTAATGTCGGACTACGTCATCTCTCACCAGTAACATAACGTAGTCCTGTCACACCCAAGTTCCAATATGGGTCAGGGCGGCCAGACTTAAACCACTACCATGGTTTAAACCAGTAAAAATTTGCACAGCAGAAACAGGTTTTTACCATTTTTTGTCACTTTGTGATAACTGGCATCATTAAATTTTAGCATTATATGAATTTGGTCGAAAAATGCATTTTTTGTGGGTTTTTGTGTCAAATTGTTGACAGTTGTTGTGCAGCGAAGATGCAACTGTGTTACAAGTGGTAAAACTTGGTTCTGAAATATTAACGCATTAACCATTTCTAATAATTTGCTACATATTTCAAAAATTTACATGTTTTATTGCTTATTAGCTTTTAATGTGAAAATTAGCGTAACGAACACTTTGGAGTGCCTGTCGATTCAAACCAAGTTTTTGCAAGTTTAAACTTCACGATTGGCAGATAAACAGGTTTCTGTGGGCAAAAAGCCAACTGTGCCAGGTATACGGTACTAGTCAATCGATTGTATTGTGTATTTGCAGGTGTACGGGTCGTGTTGTGAGAACGTTGTCGGCTACATGCCGATACCTGTGGGCGTGGTGGGTCCGCTCCAGTTGGACGGTAGGACGTACACTATACCGATGGCAACAACAGAGGGCTGTCTGCTGGCCAGCACAAATCGTGGCTGTCGAGTCCTCACGGTCTGTCTAGTCTGTCCTCATGTCTGTCTGTCTTCTGCTTATAGTGTTACGCTGCTGATTTATTTATAGTTTTTGGAGCCTGTGGTTTTGGTCTCAAAGTGTCTTGATATATAGAGGCACAAAAGTAGGCTCTTTATTCTCGTGTTGAGGGAAAAGTTTTGTTTATATCTCGTTTATATCACTGAATTATAACACGGGCGCAATGCAGCATGTTTACGAAACATACAAAAACAGCATATCTGAAAAACCTGGAATTTGGTCAGCTGTCAGGGAGTCGTCACTGCATTGACTAGAAGTCAGAATTATTGGGTTAAAATCTTTTTGCATGAAGCTGTTCATTGTCAGTTGCGATGGCAAAACTGTCTCCGAAATGATCTGTTATGCATCGAGCTGGATGTTAAAATCTTTCCATTTTTCAAATGTATGTGTCTATGTGTCTGTCAGATGTGTGGCAATGCAACAAGTATAGTCAGCAAGGACGGAATGTCACGTGCTCCCGTCATTCGGTTCGATCGTGCGGACCGCGCTCATGAAGCCAAGATGTGGCTTGAGGTGGAAGAAAACTACAGAATGATGACGGATGCCTTCAACAGCACTAGCAGGTCAGCCAGCCAGCAGACGATATCCACTTGACGTTTGTTTCTTTTCGTACAAGAAGTCTTTGTCACTGATTTCAGTTAACCAAATGTGTGAGAATATGCTTAACAAGGCCTTAAGGTCGCTTACGTCAAGAGTTGTAACATCACGATGAACAATGTCAGCAAGTGTGCATCGTCGAGGACAGTATGCATGAGAATGAGAACAACAACAGCGAGAACAAGAATGAGACCTTAAAAATTGGCCTCTAGACCATGTTGGCCTCGTGAACATAGCATTCTTGGCTAGGAGTGATAGTGTAGTTTTTGTCATAGGTTTGCACGAGTACTAAGCATACAAGTGAACAGGTTGCTCATTCACTGCATCTTAGGAATAGTAGTGTTGTTGTTGTTGCTATAGTTGTATAGTTGCTGCTGTAGTAGTTGTTTGCAGCTGTAGTAGTAGTAGTAGTGTCAGTGTTGTAATAGGTTTGCATGAGTGCTGAGCATACAAGTAAAGCAGGTTGCTCACTCATTACATTTTAGGAGTAGTAGTAGGTGTTGTTGTTGTAATAGTAGTAGTAGTAGTAGTAGTAGTAGTAATGTCGTTGTTGTCATAGGTTTGTGCGAATGTTGAGCGTACAACTGAAGCAAGTTGCTCACTCACTACATCTTAGGACTACTACTAGTAGTAGTACTAGTAGTAGTTGTTGTTGTTGTAACAGTAGTAATGTGGTTTTTTTGTCGTAGGTTTGCACGAATGCTAAGCGTACAAGTAAAGCAAGTAGCTCGTTCGCTACATCTCAGGTTTACAGCATTCACCGGAGATGCAATGGGCATGAACATGGTCTCCAAGGTATTGCACTGTCCTGCCACTAATTATCTTCAGCTTTCAGCACTTTACTTTGAAAATATTTATGTAAAAAACTGTTCAGTTTATATACAGTATAAAGGTGACATCGTGGTTGTAGATATAAAACAGCGCAAATCACAATTTAAAAAATTCAAATTTTACCATTACACAGTCAGCAAAGTTCTTCTGACATTGTGTAATGGTGATGTTTGAATTTTTTAAATTGTGATTTGTGCTGTTTTATAT
>Ga0209367_1006336_pt1 | contig 16386 bp, 11 predicted proteins | sample WorMetLIZISLAND2_FD_187412 | JGI IMG/M metagenome (GOLD analysis project Ga0209367, IMG submission 187412) | Marine gutless worms symbiont microbial communities from Max Planck institute for Marine Microbiology, Germany - Olavius geniculatus... ... | reverse complement strand
ACAAGTTAGCGGCCGGGGGGGGGGGTAGTTTCGCTCCCGCCTGCCCTGCCGGGACGCTACTGGACATCGGTTCGCGCAAACAGTCGACAATAAAACAAAAAATACACGAGCTACGACGACGCACAAGTTTTTCGTTGCCCGTCGATCAGATCACGTGATGCACGGATTGTCATAGGCGGAAGCCGAGGCACTGCTGTTGTTGGCTTTAGCCGACGGTATGTAGTACGCCCGACTGGAGCTGGCTTGTTTCGGCAGAATCGGCTTCTTGCGCCTCATCCACAGCGCCAGGGCAATAATGGCCGCCGGCACAATGCTTCCAAGCTGTGCACATCAACCAGCCACTGTGTCATCTATCGGTCAATCTCTCTCAATCCAATTAGTCAACAGAAACAGCAATGAAACAAAAAATACACGTGACGACGACGCGCAAGTTTTTCGTTGCCTGTCGATCAGATCACGAGGCCGTGATCCAACCAAAATTTATCCAACCAAAATTTGGGGCTAAAAGTGCGGATTGTCACAGGCGGAAGCCGAGGCACTGCTGTTGTTGGTTTTAGCTCTGCTGGCCGACGGTATGTAGTACGCCTCACTGGAGCTGGCTTGCGTTGGCAGAATCGGCTTCTTGCGCCTCCTCCACAGCGCCAGGACAATAATGGCCGCCGGCACAATGCTTCCAAGCTGTGCACATCAACCAGCCGCCGTGTCATCTATCGGTCAGTCCCTCTCGATCCAATCCAATTCAGTTAGTCAATAGAAACAGCTTCAGCAACAAAGTCTCATCACAGCCTCATTGAATAAACAATGGACTGGACCGTGGACGCCAGTCGTCATACGGATTCAGTAATTTGCGTTCGTTTACTTTTGATTGCAAAACTACTCTCCGTAAAGGCATGTGCCATGACAAAATTAATTAACCTTTATCGAAGATTGAGTGACGATTGGTGGGGCATTTATTCTAGCGTGAAAAATCACTCTTGAAAATGATAATCAGATTTTTATGATAATATGGAGCCTATCACAGACAAAAACTTGGCCTACGTGAAGTAAGTGAGTGAGTGAGTAGGGTTTAACGTCCCACCCGACACAGTATAGGTCATTTCGGGGACGGCCTTTTCAGGCAGAATGCACACAAACACATCATACTGGAACGGTAAGTTTAAACGTTAAAATAAACAGAAAGTTTAACCTTTACAGAAACACAAAACACAAAAATGCGCTTAACCAAAAACTGTAAGAACTCCATTATACGCGCGCATATGTAATTAACATAATGGTAGTTCTAATAATCTTCACTGTTATCCTCCAGACAGTCATCAATGTGATAATGCTGTCTATTGGAGGACAGGGGGGTTGGCCTACGTGAAGCCTGCTGTTATCTGAGATCCATGCAGTGAAAACATTTCATAAAAGAAGTTAAATATACACTCTTTGTACTCAGTGAAATCAGTTTGCTTACCATAAGCACGCCAACGCCAAGCCCTATGCCGATCACTCCACTTGACACTAGGTCAAGTATGTTACTTCCAGCGACAAAACAGCCCTTCAACAGTACAAACCAACGCAATCGGCGCACATGCAATAAATAAATAAACTAGAAAGCAGTCATAGCCCGCAGGTACCTCTGCCAAAACAATGTTATTCGCCAGGTGGCGTCACCATATTCACTTTGCCAGCGGTTCCCTTATGCCCCCTTCAACGCAATGGTAACGAAAATTTCAAAGTGATCCAGAATCTAGGATTCCTGCCGGATCACCCCCAAAATTGAATCACTGGTAGTTTGTGCCATGCCCGACATACCCTCAAAATTTCAGAAAGATCCGTCCATAACTTTTTGAGTTATCTTGCTGACACACAGACAGACAGACAGACAAAGAGACAAACAAACAAAGTCTAGCAAAAACATTACCTCCTCGGCGGAGGTAACTAACCATTTAATTCACCAAAGATGGTACAAATAACAGTAGAGTGAAACAGTGATGTGGTGGGAAGAGAAAAACCGGGAAGAAACAGCGTTCGGGGTTGCTAATTATTTCCACATCAATATGTCAGTGTTGCATGAACACAGTGCAAGTTGAAACTGTTCAAACGTTTTTCGCAGCTGGCGTTGCTGCAGGCAGGAAGGAGACAGCTGCAACCCCTAAATTTCAGCCTGTCGAAATATTATAATCTTGTCAAAATTTTTCTTTCAAAAATACAAAAGTTGGGGCTAAAAGTCAACCATTTGGGGGGGGAATCTACGGGCAAATGTAAACTTTTGAGGATCAATAATTTTTTCTGTTGGAAATTTGGCACTGTCTGTCAGAAAACGGCAACTTCTGCCCCCCCAACTTGTGTTACCGAGGATGACGTTCATTCCTTGGACCCCAAACACTGTAAGTGACGCCATCCGTTCATTTTTACTTGTTTAATCAGTACTACGTTAAAGTTTCATAATCGTCGCAAGGTAATTCTATTAACAAATGTCACTGCTGCGTGTGCGTCGATTTAATCGCCAATCTCGGCATTAGGCACCAAGTTCTTGGTCTCAGTCTTGCATTCCCATCGTCTTGTCCTGGAGTTCTTTTTATATCACTCTCTTATACTGCTTTTTATCACACACTGACATTCTGACTTTATGTTCGGTTCAGTGGATGCTTAATTTGTGTGTATTATGTTATTTTCTAAAATTCCTTATTGCGTTGAATGCGACTTAATGATGTAATATTAAATAATTTAGTTATCATAATTACCAGTAAGATTGAAAAAAACATACCTGGTAGTACACAGCCTCGTTTTTGTCTTTGTTGGTACTGGTCGGCTTGTTGGGTGGTCCGAGGTCCCAGTTCTGGCACTTGCCTGGCTCGACGTAGTTGCCGTACTGGTTCTTGGTACAACATGACAAGGGCACCATCTTTGCCGTGAACTCTGAACGCAACACAATATCCATACGATGCTTCGTTATCTGTCGGTGGTCTAGCGGGGATCATCCGGTTCAGCAGCCAATTCTGTCAATTCAGGTTCAGAATCGGTAATAAACTGCTCTTATGAAAGTCATGACGTTCATCTTTTGGTCTTACTACTCTAGCCGAAAAGAAATCGGACCGACTTTCAGCTTGCAGTTTGAACATCACCGAGAGAATTTGTATTCAATCTTGAACAAGTTGTTAACAACATGCTGTGCGCTCAGGCCAACAAAGCCTCTTATCTACAAAAAGACGTAAAATAAGTAGTAATTCATGGAATGTAGTGGTATATCCGCACGCTGCACCGCGGCTCCAACTGTTTGCTAGCGCCGGAAATAAATGGCTTACGTAATCGCCAGCTGGCAGCACCCTTTCTGCAGAAATCTGAGATCTCTGATGGCTTCTAGTTACAGAAACAACAAAATGTTAACCTTTAACTCCTGGGTCACCGGGCTGCCTGTTGTACCACTCCGACTGCCTGTAGACGCCCCAACTGTTGTCTTCCACGGCACAGCAGTACCACTGGTGCACACACAACCACAACATCAATCCCTTGACACGACGTTTAGCTTCAGCCATACGCCCCCATGCTAAAGAATCATGGACCTCCAACTTTGTGAATCAGGAAGTTTTTTTACACAGCCCAGGCTAAGAGATTGCTAATAACTAGAGCTGTGGAGATGAGAGATTGACTACACAATTAATCATTAATTTTATAATGACGAACACAAATTATTACAATTAAATTTCTGTTAAAGTCACTTCTTTGAGAAAGCATTATATAGTAGATACAATGAGAGGCTACTGAAAAATGATAATCCATTTCTCCAGAGAATGTGACCGTTTTAGTCTGTAAAAATGGATAAACAAACAAATTAATAATTGTGTATCAGTTATCAGAGCATATATTACAGCTGCTAGCTGAATAACTTCATGCTTGTTAAACAAAAAATGCAATTTCTGGCACATTTACTACTGTTAGCTAATAATTTATTAATTTTGGAAAAATTAACGGTCTAATCATTAGCGGCCCTAGTAATAATAGCATAGCACATCCAAAATAATGTAATATGAATTTCTCAAACAAACAAACCTTTTGTGGATTTGCGTTTACGTGGCAAAACAGAAGGTGATCAAACAATGAAGAAATTATTTTGACAGTTCGGCTAACACAAGAATTCGTCCGTGGTATATTTCTCTGACTAAGAAACAGACGACAGTATTGCAACAACATCTGGTTACAGGAGCTAGCATAAAAACTTCAAATAAAAAACAAAGCAAAGCTTTGAAAAAAACTGTTTTAATATTAGACAGTCCAGTCTCGAATGAGCTGCACTTGACACAGGCAAGCATACGACGCAATACAATGGAACAAGGCTACTAGTCAACGTTGATGCCGGAAAGACTGACCCACTCTTGCATCGTATCCCAGGTGCGGGTGATGTGAGCGTTGTAGCTATCGTTCAAGTCAATGCCGTAGTTCTGCTGCACCCGGTCCTTCATCTCCTGACGCACTTCATCGATGTACCACTGTCGACGGATGACACAACGTTCATATCAGACACTTGAATCAACGTGGAGATGATAGGAACGTAGAATTTACCGCACACAAAAACTTATTTTACATCCAACCAAAGAGTTTGCTGTCAATGTTTTATTGTGCGACGCGTCCCAATAGGTCATTTACAGGTCTTGCTCGTTTGTCCCGTATGGGCTTTATACTCACAAAAGAAAAAGCGCAGCGAATTCAAAATTGGTCCAAACGTTCTCCGGGGCAAGAGTAAGTAAAAAGTCAAAAGATCAGGGAGACGGCCGCATAATAAGTCGGCACTGGGCAGACATACGTTTCTAGTTTTTTTTGCCAGTTTGCCTAGATTTTACATCTCTGTTTATCGCTGCATATTAGCTACATGTAATGAGCAAGAGTAAAGTGTTTAATGCCAAAAGATAACAGATGTGTTTGTTGCTGTCAATTAAAGATCTACTGACAGCAAATGTACCGTTCTGTTATTCACTCCACTTTGCATATATTTTAAATACTGATGCTACGTGTTGTAAAGAATATGGCACACAATCAGACAGGCCTACCGTGCTTTTGAAGACGATGCCAATGACGCCAGCGACTATCAGCAGCAACGTGACGGCAAACGCCACTATGCAGTACTGACAACACGCAGTAACACATTATAATATTTCACATCCAACAACAAAAAACTGAAAATCATCATCAAAGCTGACAAAATGGGTTTTTTCACAGAAATCGATTTTTAACCTTGAATTTGCACTTCATTTGCTCACTTTTTAATTTCCACTGAATGTTATTGGTGTCTTTCGTGAAAAATCGGTAGACGGTCATGTTAAAAAATTTATAACTTCGGCGTTTTTTAACAGAATCAAATTTCACTTGGTAGTTAGATGTAAAACATTTCAATAAACACGTAAAATTTCAAGTTAAAATTTCGAAGAGTTGCAAAAAACAACGAAAAATTGTAGGGGCTACTTTATTTTGCCGAAACCTGTAGTCTCAAATGAACTGCACTTGGCACAGGCAGGCGTACAACGCAATACTGCTAGAACAAGGCTACTGATTGAACAATGATGCTGTGAAGACGTATTTTATTGTTAGCTTGCAACTGCTATGGCACATCTGTCTTAATGAGAAATAAGAAGAATACAGAGGTTGGTGTCGTATACGTACGGCTGCAAAGACGTGGAAATTGGCGAGACAGTTTGCGATTAGACCGAAGCACCCGAGCAGCAGGATGGCTCCTCCGCAGGCAATGATGATGATGATGGAGTCCTGTATGTACGGCATTTCAAACACAACCGACAGCAGGTCACCCTTCCACAGCAGCAGATAGAGACCCACTCCAATAACCATCAGTCCCAACGGCTGCCGAACACCGAATAACAACACACCAATGAATATATGCCGTCAGTGAAAAAAGCAGACCGTTAACAATCATCGAATACTGACCGATTTTCCAAAAAAAAACTTGAAACAACACACAGAAAACTGAGCACAATTACTGCAAGCTAAAAAGTAACTCGACCATGGAAAAAAACGTGAAGTTCTTTCCAAGCCATACGGCTCATAAGGCGACGCTGATATCCATTTCCTTAGCCCTCAGTCAGACACCAGTTTACACTGCGAAGCCACAGATATGGGACTAGTGCATTGCGTGGTGTGTCTGTTTACGTCCTAGCTTCTGCTGGTAGTCACTACCTACTCATGGAGGGACGGCCAGGCTGAGTTGACCTGGGTGGCTGGTTACATACCGAGATTGTACCTGCTGACGATCACCCATCCAAGTACTAACCGAGCCGAGGGTTGATTAACTTCGTTGATGCGAACAACGAGTTACCAACGAAGCTAAACCACCACGTCACAACACGGAGACAACAAGAAAATACTGACGAACCGACGATTTCAAATTAATTTCACCTGCACATTCTACGGAAAATTTGCAAGACAGCGAATTAGTAATCACTAAAATCGCATCACACTCTAAACAATCTTCTGAGTGTCAGTGAAAGGATTAAAAAAATCGGTCAGTAATATAGCTAAAAGTACAATAAATACTCCACAGTCTACCAAAAAGCATACGATATGATATTGTAACAAAAAATCTGAGCTAATGCTCATGAGATGCGCGAGAGCCTATCAGTTCTGTTGGCAGGTTGTTTTGGTCTCTGTCCATCTATTTTGTTGCAATTCACTCTACTGCAGCTAAAAATCGCAAAAAACCCTATTTGTAAATTCAAGGAGGTCATTCAAGGTCATCAGTGCTGATACCACTAAAACGCATGTTAAGGAGCATGTCTTTGTCTGTGCCTATCTGCATTCTGGAACTGTTTTAACGCTAGACAAGCCAATAGCGGAAAAATAACCACTTTTTAAAGGGGTAACCCTCTTTGAAACACTCGTGTGCAGGCTAACATAGAAGATCAAGACTTGAACTGCTAAAATCTACATTCAATGACGAAAATTTCATGTGCAGGTTGTCTTGTTCTATCTCCAGCCATTTCGGCGCAATTCACTATTGAACTGTGTTGCAGCCCAAAATCACGAAAAAATTCACTAAACCCCCTTATTTTGGGGACTCAAGGTCATTCAAGGTCATTAATGTTGACAATTTTAAAAAGCGTTGTGTCTGTGCCTACCTGCAACCATTTTCACGCTAGATAAGCCAATAGCGGCGAATAACGTCTTTTAGGGGGTGCCTTTCTTTCTCCCCATCGTTCGCGGGGACCCCCTTCAACTAGTTTGCATGCTATCTTCACGCACAGAAGTCGAACTCACAAAGAAGAATATATTGACGGCATAAAGAATGTATCGGCAGATTCCCTGCATGCCTTCAACCGCGCTGAAAGCCATGACGCTGCTGCTGCTGCCGTGTGTCGACAAACAACCGCTGCTTGTAGACAAACAACGCTCTTCTACGTCACCGAATTCAGTCGCTCAGTAAGAAAATATCTCGACGTGCGTCAATCACCAATCACTGTGCCCCTCACGCATCTGCAAATAAACATCGTCAACGAATAAAGGTTTTATAGCTATCGCTGCTGAAGCTGGTGAAAAATTAATGCAAAAATAGAGAAAAAATATCAGACCTACACTAAATAGGCCTATCTGTAGTAACAATATCGCACGGCTGAGTTCAATATTTGAAAAAATAGAATATTAGAGGCTACTACAATTCTATCGTTTGTCCTGCAATTCCATGACGAAATCATGCATAAGAGAAATTGATATATTGTGGAATTACAATCCACGACGGTTGAAATACCTGTGCAGCTTGTTACAAAAGTAAACACACCTATTTACAGGTGAGCGTACCTGCTGATTGACAACAGTGTAGCCAGCCGTCCACCAGGTGTGCGCAGCAGTAAGTAAATGACTCGCGCTTATAGGTAGGCTGCGGTTGGCATTTTTCGGCGATTCACGGACTGCTAATTAAAACGGACATTATTTTTTGTAAACACAGTAATGAGCATGCTTCGCCTTCCAAAAGAGTCACAACCCGTAGCCATGCAATACCCGTGGTCCGACTATAATTTTGCTTCATCCATCGTACTTGCCATGTTGCGAGAAATAAAGCTGAAGCACCAATAGTCCAGTCTACCACAGAAGTACTATAAAGTACATGTACTGTTGAGTCTGTTGTATTGGTCTCATTAAGCTGCTCAGGATGTTTAAAGGTAAACATACAGAAAATTACTTTGTAATACGCTTGACACGCTTGTGAGACTTCGAAGAGCACATTCAGCATACGGCAGAAACTAGACGTTTTCCACCAGAGGTGTCTCCGCAATATTCTGGGAATATCATGGCGTGATCACATTTCCAACGATGAAGTCCTGCGAAGAGTTGATTTGGGAAGCTTATCCGAGATAGTACGTCAAAGGAGGCTGAGATTTGCGAGTCACATCTTACGTCTGCCTGAAAACAGACCAGCCTACAAGGCCATGAATTACCTGACAACGGCAAACGCAGACCAGGAAGACCGACGAAGACCTGGCGGGCAACATTCTAAGAAGACCTTCAAGATATGGGGCTTACCTGGATGGGTGCAAAGAGATCTGCCAGCGACAGACCGAAATGGAGAAAGCTCGTCGCCCGATGTTCTGGCAGGAACAAGAGGAACTAAGGCTAAGGTCTAAGGTGACTGGAAATTGCAAAACTACTGTACTGAGTTAGCCAATAGTGTTAATATCGTACGTCTTCATCTTCGCGGTCTTCCAAGTATAGCGCATATCTTTTCGAAAATATCCTACTGCACGATGCGAGGTCACGTCACCCACATTTCAAAATATTGCTCAACTGTTCACCGTGACACCAGTGGCATACATGCAAGCCGTTTTAAAATAAGTTACACAAAAACGCAAGAACTGATTACTCGACAGATCTTTTGGAACGACATAGTGAACAATAAACCGTGATTGATAAAAAATAATATCACCAGAGAGACCGCGTCAAATAAGCCTGACAGACAGCGGCGTAGACAAGGGGGAGGGGGCGAGGACACAGGCCGAGAACATTTTTGTTGCCACCAGATGTCATATTTTAAGACTATAATTCACCAAATTCAATTTCAGGTAGGGTCCCGCCCCAAAATCCGCTGAGGGAGTACACAGTGGTCCCTAAACCTCCCTTAAGCCCCTAGCTGAAATTAAGGGGTCTGACTTTTGAGGGAAGGGGAAGAAAAGGGAGAAAGAAACGGTAGCTGAAAGGGGAATGGAGGAGATGGGAGAAGACGAAAGAGGAAGAAAGAAGACGGGAGGATAGAAGAGGGAAAAAGAGTAAGAAGGGAGAAAAGAAAGGGTAGAAGAAGACAGGGTAAGGGAAAGTTGGGTATGGAAAGAAAAGGGAAAAAAGTAGAAAAAAAGAAAGAAAACCCCTCAATTCACATTTCTGGCTAATCCCCCTGAAGTTTTTTGAACTTTATTTTTCAAAGGCTGAAAATTTTGAAAACCATATTTTACACACGTATTTGGCGTTCTAATCTACGCCAAATTTCAAAGTTTCGTTCAGTTATTCTGAAATTTAATGAGGTTATGCTATATCATGAGTGAGTGAGTGAGTAGGGTTTAACGTCCCACTCGACACAGTATAGGTCATTTCGAGGACGTTTACCACCGGCCAAAGCGCATGCACTCAAGACGAGATTGCGAAAATCTACGGCAATTCATCCCGTATCTGCTGCAGTGCACCTTTCAGCTCCAGAATGGTATTGGACTTTAAGTCTGCAACATTGCACTCCGCACATTAATAGTCAAGTAGTTAAAATCTGGTGAACTTGGCGGTCATTCATACTCCACAATGAGGTCCGTACAGTGGGATTTCAAGTGAAAGTGGAAAATTCTCTCTGGGTGAGCAGGCATAATATAGCATAACTTCATGAAATTTAAAAAATAATTGGGCGAAACTCTGTCATTTGGCATAGATTTGAACGTTGAATGTGCTTGTAAAATATGGCTCTAAAATTTTTAGTCTGTGAAAAATAAAGTTCAAAAAACTTTAGAGAGTAAAAGTTTCCGACTCACACTGTACATTACATTGTGGCAAAAGTTAACACAAATTGTCGTTATCTTCAGCAGACATCATTCGATATTCCTACAAGCTATGAACTGCTGTATATGATCAAATACATTGAAGATAATTCTATGCAAGATACAGAAATCAATGTTTTTCGTCTTTACAGGCCATATGACACGACACTCAAAGGTAGGAGATTATTTCAATAAAAGATAAAATCCACAAACATTGACAAAACTGCTGGCAAGATAACGTTAAGGTTACAGAACAGCACAGAACACAATGCCACAATAACACACAGCAAATGCACAAGTCACTTCGATATATTAGTATAATAAACAAGAAAATTGTTCAAATTAACAAACATAAAATATCAGTTCGTGAATATTAACTTGATAACACATGTACATTCCTTCAACAAAACCAACAGGAATAACAGCAAAGAGCAAATGCACAAAACCACTACGGGATATCAGTGAAAACTACAATAATTGAAAATATATAACTAAGAGCAAATTAACAGTCTGAAAAGCTATATAAAGTATTAGTTTAATCTACACTACATGTAATTTGTTTAATCTAGAATTATGGACCGTTCGTAGCCTGGACTATTTGTACCATTCGTACCTGTGTCATTAACTTTTAGAACTTAGCAGCAGTGCACAGACGCTCGGAGACCGAGACCCGAGCCTGGCTGCAGCTCCAGTGTCCAGAGTCCGGTAAATAATCTAATGAATTGAAATTTTATTTAAAAATCACAAAGTTCAAGATGCAGTTTTTTTGACTTCTGAGTTCAATCATGTGACCAGATAACCATAATATCAAATTTATCAGTTTGCTGATAAATTAGAGTAGTGCTCTACTGCAACAACCGCAATATAATTGTTCATCCCCTCAAATAACAGAAGTTCAATTGTGCGATTAACATGCCATAGGTAATAATAAATTAATGGTACGAATAGTCCACGGTACGAAAGGTCTAGTTAAGTTAATCTACATTAGCAAGATATGTCAGCTGCATACGGGACAGCGTAAAATCAGCGGTGCACAAAGACCATATCCAACTTGTGACGGACTGTTATATAATGGGACTTCAGCCGGATTTGCATACATTTCCTGCTTATATGCCACAGTACAAATGCTGACAGTTCGTAGTTCAGTGCATAGATGTAAAAAACGTTCCAGGAAAAAATTTAAAAAAAAAACGTTGGCCATAATTTGTTCAACCTCTTGCCTAATGCATAATGCTGTAACTGCACTATACCTGGAATCGTAGTTTAGATAGAGGAGACATTATTTAATTTTAATTCAACTGCGTGGTCATCAGACCATAACAATAAACTAACCAAATATACTGGTTTAAAAACTTTTTATTTAGTATATTTGGACTAACTAAGTAAACTACATCACTATGACCTATTAATTCGTTTCTGTGGTCCCAAAAGTGCTTCATGAAACTTTTGACAGGATTTTCAATGCACGTTTTTAAAAAAAATAAAAAAAAGTTGAGCAAAATATAAAAAGAGTTAAGAACGTAAAAAAACGTGGCAAGAATAAAAAATGTAAAAAAACGTTTTTTTATATCTATGGTTCAGTGCTTCTTTATGGCCGTCCTGACAGGTCACATTACGCATCTTGCTCGTCTGTCCATCATGTACGCGCTTCAACTTAAAACAAAAAGATGCAAGAAAAACCAAAATTAATGAAAATGTTCTCCAGGACAGAAGTAACCAGTGTGCAAATTTTCAGTTCAGAAGATCGGAGGAGAAGCGGATGAGCACTTGGCCGACGAATTCTCCATAATTTGTTTCTCTGTCCTCTTTTTTGTATCATGGATAAAATTTCTTAATAAAAACAACACTATTGACTGCTGCTTCTGCTGCCGCGTTTTCCTGATGCGAGCTAATCTATCACATTGACGTGGCCTGCGCATAGCTCCAAGAGCATGTTTGGCTCACACCACTGGCATAGAGACAATGGAATGAGTGACGACTGTCACACATATTGCACAATGATACACGTCATGATAACACACCAGCAGCGCAAATGCCGCAACCACACAGACAACTGGTGAAAAGTCACACAACCAGATGAAAATTACTCAAATGGTGCGTTTAAACCACAACCGACACTGACGTAGCTGCAATGCACTACCTAGCACAAACGAGTGATATCACCGAGTGATAAAATATATTAAGCACGCACTTGCTGGTACAAAGTTAAAAAGTGAAAAATCCCAAATTCTAATCAATTCGTATTTCGTTCGATTGTTGATCCAATTCCTCTCAAAAGATTCCATGATGATATGAATTTTGACTAATCCTGATATAGAGAAACAAAAAATACAACTTCCTTAGCAGAAACAACTACATGTACTGCACTACTGCACAAGATAATGTTCATATGAACACGGAGTCTGTCCAATGCATTTCGACAGTTGACAGTATATGTCCGTATAAATATAATCAGTGAGCTGTTTAGACCGGTAGAAAAAAATCAAACAGTTTAATTTCAAATTGTACAGCAGCAATGATCCTTTCATCCTTCTGTATTATTTTAACCAAACAATAAACATTGTCAGTTACGAGACCATTCAATTCATCACCAGCGCTTTACTATAAAAGGTCCACCGTAACCATGCATCTATCTTGCAGCGTTATAAAGATATGGCACCTCAAAGATAATGGGATCACGAGTTTGACCTTTTGGGGTCATGTGATGTCATCAATCACGTGACCATTCGATTCCCGGGGTCGACTTCCTATCCGTGGTCCATGGTGACCATGCTTCTATCTTGCAGCGTTACGGAGATATGGCGCCTCAAAGATAATGGGGTCACGAGTTTGACCTTTTGGGGTCACCTGACGTCATCGGTCACGTGACCATTCGACTCCCGGATGTCGACTTAGTATGGGTGGTCCATGGTGACCATGTGTCTATCTGGCACCATTACGGAGATATGGTGCCTCAAAATGTTGGACACACGGACGTTGACACGGAAAGAAAAAAGGAAGGGGGGGAAGGAAAGGGACAGTTGAAGGGGAAAAGGAAGGGAAAGGAAGAGGAGTAGGTGAGGGGGAAGGGAAGGGGAAAGGGAAGGTAATGGGAAGAAAAAGGGAAAGGCGAAGAGGAAGGAAAAGGGGGAAGAGGAAAAGGGTAGGAAAAGGAGAAAGGGAAGGGGAAGGGAAAAAAGAAAAGGAAAAAAGGAAAGGGGGGGTGAAAGGGGAAGGGACAGGGAAGAGAAAAGGAGGAGGAAAGGGAAGGAAAATGGGGAAGGGAAAAGGGAAAGAAAAGGTAGGAGAAAGGGAAGAAAAAGGGTGAAGAAAGGGTAAGGTAGAAGGAAGAGAGCTTAAGAAAAGTTGGTCGCACGGACGGACGTACGGACACTCAGGTGATTATATACTCTGTCCAATGTTACGCATTGCATTGGACAGACAACAAGTGATCCTCTACAAAAGAATTACAAAACTACAATTACATTAATCTACCATATTAAATCGAACGCTACGAGTTACAATGATATAACTACACAATGCTTAAAAATCACACAATCATGATATGTTGTTATGTACAGATATATTGTAAATAACATGACACAGTGACCAAACATGAAATGCGAAATGCTTGATCATAAAAAACAAAACACACCATCGCTGATGAACATGTAGTGAAAGTGATAAAACTAACACAAAATACTGGATAACGCTATAGATATTGATGGCGTTAATACAGAACTCCACAGCGATGGAGCAGAAAACTACAAAAAACTGCCAGTACGAAAGCAAAGATACCTGGTAAAAATGTCAGAACCCCGACAGTCACCCCACTGAAAAGGCACATCAGTTGCACCACACATGTGCCTACTGCTCAAAATCTGCAAATGACAATTCACCAAATAATGGTTTATAAAAATTTTTACCTACCGCCATAGGTAGAAATTTTTATAAACCACTATTTGGTGGCTGATCTTGAGCAATGGTCCTACGAGCTAACTACGGTCAAATGCACGCTCCGCTTACAGGCAAGTCAGCTTGCGGTCCCAAGGCCGTGCATATAAGCAGAGTCAACTTTATAAAAATTTCTACCTACAGCAGTAGTGCACAACCTTTTGAGTTAAAGGCCACATACGTCAGTCTTGAAGTCAACACAAAGCAAAGTGGTATTCACTAATGATGAAAAACAGCAGACATATATTTTGTTATGCATTCTGCCAAGCCAGGTGACGTGTTCTTGCTCGAAACTGGAGGTATCTGTCGAACGAAATAGTCCAAGAAGCAAACTAGTAAAACAGTGAATAAATAATTTGCAAAGCATATAATTTCCTACATTATATTTTTGGTATTTAGTGTCAAGACGTCATGAGCTGAATAACAACCCTTTGCAGGCCTGAGGTTAAGCACAACTCACCTACGGTCTCTGCACAGATTCTGCAGCACCAAAACATCAATACAACAACTAGCTCCTCAGATACAGACAGGAAGAGAATCAGTTTTGCCGAGTACACTGAACGCAATGTTGCATCTCAACTTCATGGATCCTCTATGGATTCTTCAGCTGGTCAGCGGCACAAATCCATGAACATCCAGCTGTGTGGTCAGTCGCTCTCGGTCCGGTGAGCCGGGAACGTATCCTTCTGGAAAAGCAGGATTTGACTTGCGTCGAATAGCTACAGAATATCATCCAGCACAGAACTGTTACTGCAATATCGAGTGCGATTACCTCAAATGCAAATATTGTAGTCCAAATATTTCCAGTTAAGTCCATAATGAAAGCATTCTAGTCCAACTATTAGTATTCCTGCCGCAATAATTCCAAAAAAATCCTTTTCTGAAAACCCAGCTTAACTTGGATTGACCCGGGACAATTACGTAAGACAGTCCATTTCATTCATACCTTCAGTATTACAGCATGTTGGATTCGTGATGGGAAAGCTAATGAAGAATTCAAACACAGCAACTTGGGAAAGTGTAATACTTATGTGACAAGACAGATTAATGTAATTTGGGCAGAATGCAATGCAAAAAGTGCTGCTGCAGCCAGACAAACCTGCGTCTTTGCTCTTCTGAATGACTTGCTGTGCCAGTTGCTGCTTCATGTTCAGAAGTTGTTCTCTACGCTTCATCTCGTCATCAACTTGCATGTGCAGCGGACCTTCGTGTGATGTCAGCTCCCCCGCTGTAAACTCTTGCAGACTGCACAACAACAACATATTTACTACTACTATTACTACTACTACTACTACTACTACTATTAGCACATGCAGAACACCTGGTGCTACAGTGCCCAGCTCATGACCAGGCCCAGAGGGACGTCTGGCCAGGAAGAAAATTCAACGCAGGCTTTCGACGCCTTTGGGACTTCCTCAAACGAATCGGGGCGGTGACCCCCCCAACCGGAAATGAGAGAAAGAAAGAGAGCACATGCAGTGCACCGTCGTGTGACGTCAGCTCGCCCGCTGTGAATTCCTACAAACTTTCACAACACAACAACGACGACATACGTTCTGATCAACTGCAATATTGTGCCCTGTAAATTAGCATAACCACTCACTCACTAAATATTCATTAGCAGTTTCGACATCACTACAAATGCTGCTGCTGCTGATCATGGTGATGTATCCAACCAGTAACCAATTGTTCAGGAAAAGAAGGCTCCGACTTACTGCTACTAATACACTCAGCGTGTTCGGAGTCGAGGGGGGTAAAGCCGATTTCCAAAAATTTCCAAAGGGTGGAAGTCCCAGGAGGCAGGTATTTGAGATTTTGGGATAAAAAATAAAAATTAAGTTACAAATTTCATACATCTGTGCATCTTTTTAGGACAACTGTGTCGTCACAGAAAGACGTTTTCTACGCGTTTTACGTTCAAAGCAAATCGTTTGAGGCATAATTATTTGTAGGAAAAATTTTGGCTATAAAGGTCATATGACCGAACAGTCCGAGCGACGACGCACTTGTGCGAACTTAATCCCTGGAGCGACAAAAATGCGCCCAAATTAAATTTCTTTCGATTTTCAACTGCTTGCAAGATTTGATAGAAAAGAGATACAAAGCTGCGTGTTCATATACCTGTAAAAACTGTCACGGGTAGATTCTGTCGCGTGTGATATTTTGGTATTTACTATTTAGACGTAATGAGTAAGAGACGGCAAAGTATAAAAATAAAGTGCAATAATTGACCGTTGCATGCTGTCGAACGGGGCCTGACCCTGAACTTGGACCGATCCGTTGCCGGATACTCCTCTGCCCAAGTTCAAGTTCAAGTTCAAGACTGACCGCCTGCCGGACACCGGTGACTGCCAGCGATAGAACCGTCTCCCCGCCCCTCCCGCCGCCGGGTTGACGGCCACCGCACGCTTTTGTTTGCCGTTGCCGCACTACACTGGGAGAGCCGTCCCTTCCGCCG
>Ga0209367_1006335_pt1 | contig 16387 bp, 12 predicted proteins | sample WorMetLIZISLAND2_FD_187412 | JGI IMG/M metagenome (GOLD analysis project Ga0209367, IMG submission 187412) | Marine gutless worms symbiont microbial communities from Max Planck institute for Marine Microbiology, Germany - Olavius geniculatus... ... | reverse complement strand
CATGCGCCGTGTCACGTGACCTGTAGGCAGGGGGTCCAAAATAACCACATATTTGGAATTCCCGAGGCCATATTACCTATTCACTATACAACTTTTATGGGCCTACGATGACGATTAGTGGCCATTTATAGGTGAAATTTTTATACAGGAGCGTTTTTGGCCGAAAATTTCCAAGTCCGTTTTTTGGCCCAATTTTCGACTTTGGGGGGATTTTTCTACCCCTAAAAAGGCACACTCTTGCGTGAGACCGCGTCGTTTGAGCCATCGTGCGTGAAAATCCGCCGACCGGTCTGACTTGTAAGTCGGTCAACAAAAAAAGGTATATATACCATAGAAAAATTTTCGTTATATTTCACCCATTTGCCGAGAAGCCCCCAATGGATGGATTTGCACAAAATTTTGCACGGGGGATCTTCTCGCCGACATAATCACCTGTTTGAAATTTTGTGTTGATCGGTTGAGGGGTTTCGGATCTGCTTGGGGTCGAATTTTGCCACTCTCCTTTTACTTAGCCGGTCGCCACTAACACAGGGCTGTGCTACCGCATGCCTGTGAAAGGCCACAAACAGGCATGCAATATACAACATGACATGAACCACGTATTTCTATCCGTCAGTTTTCACTTAACCCTCATCCTCCGATAGACAGCATTCTGACATTGACGACTGTCTGGAGGATAAGAGGAAAGATTATTAGAACTGCCATTACTGTTAGTTACATATGCACACTTAGAATTGGCAGTTCTTACAATCTTAGGTTAAGGCTGTTTTTGGGTTTTGTGTTTCATAAAGTTAAACTTTCTGTAGCTAGGTTAAATTATGTGTACGTGCATCTTGCTTGGAAATGCCATCCCCATAATGACCTATAATCTGTTGGGTTGGACGTAAAACCCTACTCAGTCACATACTCACTTCAGTTTTCACTTGGTAATCTTTTTTCCAGTCCGCAAAGGTAAGGCCAGGCTCAAAAAATCTGACAAAAAATTCTGGATGAATTGCTTGGCAATTATACTTAGAGGCAGAATGTCCACCTATGTGCCATAAAAAAAATAAACAAAATATAAAAAAAATGACGGCCATTTATCATTTAACCATAACAGAGTTATCATGTTAGTGAAAACGTCAAAAATATGTAGTCAAACTAACTTACTAATCTATGCAATAACCAGGCAGAACTAGTGTGTGCTACTGATTTGTACGTGGCATACAATGCTGTACTGGCACATCTCACTGACAAACTAAATAAAAAAAACAATTAGGTACTTATAAAAACAAAAAAACTTCATTTTGTTGACATATGAAATGCATTGATGAACATGATAACAAACCTGTGCGATTTCCTCGACCATGTACTGCGGCATACTTGCGAGCTCTGTATGTGTTCAGATCAACCGGAGCCGAGTTCGGGGGTTGCATCACGGCTACAAACATGCAGGTAATCTGTAGCATAAACTGACATGAGCTCATAGGTCTGTTTTTCACAAACAAAAACAACTCCTCAAAGATATATTTATTTCAATAGTGTAAATATATACAGCGTTTCATAAAAAGGACCCCTTTTTGTTTTCTTCATAATTCACTCAAATGATGATCAGTTTACACAAAATTTGTACCAGTTGTAGCTGAAGAAATACTAATTCAAAAGATTGCAACAAAATATGGCAGTTGATTAAATATTCTTTGCTATTCCTGACGTAATGCTGACATCATAATGTGTCATGGGTACAAACTGGATAGTCTCAACTGGTGCTGTCAGTTGCTACCCTGCTCCAATGGTGAAAAATCTGGTTCATTCATGACAAATTGTTGAAGTTTCACAGTTACAGTTACAAAAACATTTACGTGTCTGTGAGGATAGTTGGACTTTTACGTGTTCGAGCAAAACAGTGCACTAGCACACCGAACTTGCAAAATGGTTGCATTTTTGGATCGCAAGACGCCTGATGTTGCTTAGTGCTGATACAACATGAATTATGAGAAAAACAAAAGAGGTCCTTTTTATGAAACACCATGTACAAGCAGTCCACATCAGTGGGCTTGATTATGATGTTTAAAAATAGCATGATCACCAACCAGCTGATATCATACACACAGCAAACAGTTTTAAAATTGTTACAAAAAAACGTTACAAGCAAAGCCATTTCAAACGTCAAGCAACTTTATTACCCCACCTAAAAATTATGCAATAGCTGTAGGCCTGCATTTATCTACCTGCCTGTCGCTTTGTCATGAGGATTGTGCAAAAAGTTACTTGTGGTTTCGACCAAGATTATCAGGGAAGGTTAGACTTGACCCAACTTAGAGGCAACTAAGATTCTGATGGCATTGCCACCCAGCGAACACAAAGAAGAAACTAACAGCATTCCAAATGCCCTTCTTGTAAGAAAAGTGATTGTTTTCAGATAAACTCAATTCAATTCTAGATATTTGATCGCAGCCAGCACACTGACCAACAAACTTGCACTTTCTGAGCAGCTCAAGATGCGTCCAGAAAATGTTGTCGATGTCATTCGGCACCAGCTGAGTGAAGTCATCATGTGAGAGTTGACAGAGTTCAACTCCAGTCAGATCAAACTGATCCACCACCACACCCTCCAGATTGAACTGACCAATGGCCCAATCCAACCAAAACTTCACTTGATCCATACTCCAGTCCATCGGATCTGTTCAGTCACATTTCCACACAATCACAACATCATATACATTATTGCAAAATATACATGTTAATTAAAATGATATTTGGTAAAACAGCCAACAACTACCATTACTGTGATAATGCTGTCACTTATTAATTTTCCCTCTTGTTGCAGGAGAGAGGTTAGTTAGTCAATTTTAGGTAATCTTGCATCTCAGACTACTAAATTCATATGCTATGTACAAGCTATGAGACTCAGTTCTAGTCATCTCACATGTAAGTGGTCTATAGTCCTAGCATTAGGGTAATTAGATTAGGTATAGAATAAGTGGTTAGTGCTACCCCTAACCTTCATCCTAACCCTATTCGTAACAGATCTACACAGCTTACATGCATAGAGCTTGTGAAGTTCGCAACCTAAACTTAGTGTAGGTCGACATGATCAAATAATAGCTTCCACAGGACTTGCTTGTCAAAATTGATTTTTCTACATTTTCAGTTAGCTTTAGTGAAACCATGAAAAATTATGGGGTACAAATTTTCATGACTCTCGGTGACTTTTTGTTGCTATGACAACCAAAAGCCTTTAGCAACAAACTTAGTGTGCCTAGAACATAGAAAATAAACGTCTAAATGTCATGGCTATAATAACCTGTTCATACATTATTAAGTACAAGAAATCTGTGTATTTTCACATAGCAACGGTTGCTATGGAAAGAGATTTTGCATAGCAACACTTTATTCACAAGAGATATAAGCTTAAGATCTAAACCAAACCCTACTTACCATATTAAGTAAGATCAGTGGTTATAGTTTTGCCTAGCAAAGTACCATGGACACCGTGATAACTTAAGAACAAAGTTTTCATGACAATGTCACTCGTTACTAACTTTAATATTAAATCTAAAATGTTAGAAAATAAATAGCACAGTGAAAAATGTAGTAGGGGTCCACATATATTTCTGTAGAACTTGCTTGCCAAAATTGATTTTTCTCACATTTTTAGTTCGCTTTAGTAAAACCATTTTGAAAAATGATGGAGTACAAATTTTCTCGACCCTTAATGACCTTATCTTTGTTATAAGCTTGTTACTAAAGACTTTTGGTTGTCATAGCAACAGAAAGTCACCGAGGGTCGTGAAAATTTGTACCCCATCATTTTTCAAAATGGTTTTACTAAAGCTAACTGAAAATGAAAAAAAATCAATTTTGACAAGCAAGCCCTACGGAAATACATGTGGATCCCTACTAACTGCATCATTACCCAATTTTATCACTTGAAATATGCCAAAATGATCAAGCAAAATTGACAAGCATAATATCAAACACTAACAAATGTCTGATTATAAAATTACAGAAAAGCAACCTGATGAACAATCGCCATTATTACAAGCAAAAATTGTCAACAATTAACACAAAAACAACCAATGAAACTGGAAAATGTATCCTCTAAAAAAAGCAAAACGACAATCCGGAATTAACTCCACAAATTCACGTCGGTATAAATCAGAGCTGTTGAAGCGTTAATTTTTCTAATGCATTAACGCAATAACGCACTGAGTTAACTTTTTCAGTTAACGCATTAATTAATGCATTACTAACGCACCCACGCTGGTCAAGAGGGAGACTAGAGTGGTAAGTTACCCCAGGCGCCGTGACATTTGCAGCCCCGCTTGTAGAATATACAAAGTTAGAAACACGTTTTAAACATATAATCAACAATAACTGACGTCATAGCTAACATAACAATAAATTTGAGCTAATGCTCACGAGATGCGCGAAAGCCTACAGCAGTTCCGGTTCAGTAGTTTAGTTGAAAATTGGGGTGTTCATGCTAAGTTAATATACAAATACCAAATTCTCTATCTGGATCGTATAACGATAGTTCCATGGCGCCAACTAGTGAATGATAGACTTGTGTCGCAGCCCGAAATCGCCAAAAAATCCATAAAACCCCCTATTTTGGCGTCCAAGGTCATTCAAGATCACTGAATTCAGCGCCAATCAAGAGCCAGTGTACGACTTCCTATTAGTGATTAATAGTAACCTAGGCTGTATCTCGCACCATTACTGAGATACAGCGCCTTATTGGCCAAAAATCGCAAATTTTGCGCACCCCCTCTCAATTAGCGCCCTCGTTCGGGGTGACCCCTTTCGAATTTATGGAAAAGCTTTACGGTTCCTGAAACTAGTTTTCTAGACAGCCGACAGTGAAGATTTAATGATCCTATCTTGCACTGTTTTTGACTGATACACCCATGTGAGAGACGAACAGAATTGCGATGGCTAAGACGCGCTGAAAGCAGTAGCTGCTTTCGTGCATAAAAATCTAGATGATAAAATAACAATAGCCTGTTGTCGAAATAATTAATTATTTACAGCAGCAATGGAGCAATGTAGCAGCAACTAAAGTTTAGCTACTTGAATTCATTCGATTGTCAAATAACCATAGTTTAACGGAGTATTGAAACTTTAGCTTCACAGAACTTAGTAAATTAACATAAATTTACGTATGTGCACTAATTTTTTAATGAACATTAATTTATCAATGCATAAATGAGCTCGTTAATGCGTTAATTTGACAGTTCTAGTATAAATCGAAGTATCTACCGAGAGGAATTCCAAGCTGAATCTGGGTGTCTCTGAACTGCTGGTCAACTATCCACCTCGTGACATTCTCCGCATCTGCCATCAGTGGAACTCTGGTTGACCTTGAGCCGGCAGGACGACCTTGACCCCGCGCCCTGTACTTGTGTGTCTTCTGTGGTACTGCCACTATTGCACCAGACACCATGCAAATCATCAGCAAACACTGACATATGTAGAAGAAAACTACAAGACAGATATATTTTGGGATTCTTGGCTAATCGTTAACTAATTACCATCTGAAGCTGACTTTGACCCACTAAGACAAGTAATTTGAGCAAAGCTCATGAGACGCGCGACAGCCTTAGCAGTTATTATTCGCAGGTTGTCTTGATTTAACTCTATCCATTTTGATGCAATTCGCTCTTGAAATCTACGCCGCAGCCACAAATTGGAAAAAAACACTAAAACCCCTATTTTTGAAATTCAAGGTCATCGATGTTTACACCAATAAAAAGCTTGTCACAATATTGCTTGTCTCTGCTGATCTGCAACCGTTTTCAAGCTACACGAGCCAATAGCGGTAAAATAACTACTTGTAGATTCTTAAAAATGTGTTCCATGCTAAAAAAATGTCATGTGCAAAATGTCCAGGTCTATCTCCAGCTATTTCAGCGCAATTTACTTTTAAAATGTGTGTCGCAGCCAAAAATTGCAGAAAAATTCACTAAAACCCCTATTTTGAGGGTTCAAGGTCATTGACGTTGACAGCAATAAAAAGCCTGTTATTAGTGCTTGTTATGATAAGCAGCATGTCTGTGCCTACCTGCAACCGTGTTCACGCTACACGTGATAATTGCGGTAAAATAACCACTGTTTAGGGGGGTAGCTGTCTTTGACGACCGCCTGCGCCGGCCTCCTTGAACCTAGGGGATCGGGACTTGAACTGCTAAAATCTACGTTGAATGCTGAAAATTTCATACGCAGGTTGTCTTGGTCTATCTCCAGCCATTAGTTGCAATTTGGTGTTGAAATGTGCGCTGCATCCAAAAATTGCGAAAAATTCACTAAAAACCTCTCTTTGAGGGGTTCAAGGTCGTTCAAGGTCATTGATGTTCATGAATCCAAAAAGCCTGTCACCAGTGCTTGTTATGATAAGCAGCATGTATGTACCTATCTGCAACCGTTTTCACATTATTCGAGCCAATAACGGCAAAATGACGTCCTTTTAGGGGGTACCCCTCTTTGACGCCCTCGTTCGAGGGGAACCCCTGCACCCAGTGGCACGAAATTTTGTCACGATAAACTAGAGACCTTGGAGCAGCCCACAGTGAAGATTTCGTGATCCTAGCTTGCACCGTTTTGATACAGCTCACGAGTGTGATGGACAGACAGACAGACGCCCAGACGATGGCAAAGATGCGCGAAGCATTCTGCTGTCGCACGTAATAAAATTAACTAACTCTCCTGATCAACTGACATATATTATTCAAAACATGCAAAACTAAACTGTCATATTCAACAGTATATATTGTGGCCTACCTGTTGTCTATGTAATACAACCTAGAAAACATACCACTAACAGCTACAATTTTAAAAATCTAACATTAATTAATAAGTGTTAATTCTGATTATAAGTGTTAATAATAAGTTAATTAACTAATTCTGAGTGTCGATTACACAGAATGTGGCCATTTAAAAGAAATATCAAAAACAGTAAAACACTGTGTGAGACAAATGACTGATTATATCCTACTTAACAATGCCCACTTACTGCCAGCTAAATAAATATACCATCCAGTGTTAAGCATCAATGATGCTGAACAAGATCAAACCAAACTCACTAAGCCGAGCATGATGTCACAACCAAAAGTACGAGGCCAAGGCCAACTGGTCAAAGCCGGGGCCAAGACAAACATCACAGAAGCACTATAAAAATGACAATAAAAGTTAATGCTGTCGACAAAAGCAAAACACTGCAGTCTACGAGGCCAGGCTAAGACCAAATGCTCCTGGCCAATACCAAGACCATGGTTTTGATGCCGAGACAAAGAGAAAAATTTTGGCCTCAAGGCCACTTTAGTCTAAAACACGTTAACACCTCAGCTAGGCATAACTAAACTCAGAAACTGCCTGGTGCATATACTATACCATTGTTAGGTTTAACATCATCTTCGTCGTCATCCTCATCAGCAGGTTTCAACACATCGGTGATGTTGATGCGAGGTGATCCACCGAGAATTGTCTTGATTTCCACGTTCACTTGCACCAGTCCACAACCTTGTACACACTGCGATGTCAGGTTCTTGTCTGCATCCAGCTATAGCAAATAGACAGCAGCAAGAACATTAAATAATAATAATAATATCAATGTTTCTGGTGATGATTAAAAGGCTCAGTTTTTATTTCAGTGTATTTCTGTGAAGATTCAGCATTTCAACTCAGTGACTCTTTTTCAATAAATTTGCCACACCAACAGCCATTCCAGCTTTGTTTTTAACCCCAGGAAACCTTTACTATTGAGGGTATAAAATAATAACAATAATACTGTCAGGGTTCCCACTCAAATGACAGAATCAAAATTCAGGACTTTCTCAGCACCACAAAAACAAGAAAAACCCATCGATGCACTTAGCTAAACTACAAGCAAGCACCTGAGTTATTTTGGTGAGAAAACATGATACATGAACTATTACCTGACAAATTAATGATGTATGTCAATCAAGCATATAATACTTATATAAAAACAAATACAGCAATGTGATGGACAGACAGACGGACACCCAGGCCATGGCTAAGACGTCCGAAGCATTCTGCTATCACGCGTAAAAACTAATCATCTATCCAGGATTTCCATTTTCCAGGACTTTCCACATCCTGGAAAATCAAGCAAAAAATCCAGCACTTTCCAGGAGGCACAGGAACCCTGACACTAGACTGTCAAGATCAAGACAAGCAGACTGAGAGAAGAGAAACCTTGATGCTGTCTTGAAGCCAAAACTCATAATCATGTAGAGAAATGCTGAGTTGAGCCTCAAGAAGCCGGCGTAGAGTTGAGAGCGGCTGAGCTATGTCCATGTGCTGGATAACGACCGGCTGACATTGACCTTCATAGTCTTCATCAGTCTAACAGACACGTCAACAAGCAGTCACTTTTTGACTGTACAGTAATGACTGCAATCCCGAGATCCTGAATCCAAGTATCATGGCCGTTTCAGCCGATCTAAAAATCCCGGGATTGGTGGCATCCGATTCCAAAACAAATTGCCAAAATAGTAATTTTTGAGCACTAGTCACAACCCTACTGGTAGAGGCCTGCTGCATCCTAAGCATTAAGTATGTCTAGCAAGGCTATTGAATAAGGATACTAATTAATGGCCAACTCGCAGTCCTAATCCCAGACCCAGCAAGTGGGAACCCAGAATTATAAATTTCTTAATTCCAAATACCGGGACACCAAAATTGCAATCACCAGTGTGCAGTTGTTTCCATATTTAATGCTAGCAGTGCTTCAACTCTCTCGCTAAGCTGCTGTTGGCGAGACTGATAAGGGAACAAGTAATTTGAGCAAAGCTCCAAAAGTTCTTCATCGGGGACCCTATCTGAACCTGTACTTAGTTCACAAAAGTAGGCCAGCTGGAAATCAAGTAAGAAGATTCAACTGAATCAAAACAGTCACACCGTCAGTATTCTCACGCCAGTTTCAAAGAATCAAAACTTACCTCTGTCTGGCCATCGTATGGCACTGTGACAGTGGAGAAAGTTGTGAAGCCATCAGCTGCCTGTTCAGCATCATCAACATCAAGACCTCCACCAGCATCATCAGCATTAGCTGCTGTATTCACTTCCACTGCAGCCAGGTCCTGTTCACCCTCATGCACTGGAACCACCGTGAACTGCTCCCCTCCCATGTCTGCATCTCCCATCACAACCTACGGCCAAAGAGACATGCTTGTTCAGTGACGTAATGGGTTAAAACAGTCGGCAGAGCAAAAGATTGCAATTTGCCGAAAAACACTGCAAATTTCCAACAGAGGTGACTATTTAGCCCATAAATGATTTTCCGACAGCCCAAAATTTGAAAGTGGGCACCTGCTTCTTCTTATCCTCCTCCATGCCACGATGCCATTGAACTTGTCACAACAATACTGCATTAATGGCAGCAATGTTGGTACAGTCGTTGCCAGTCATGCTCTCCCTCGTGGTACTCGCTCATTTGATATTCTCCAGGATCTGCATTGGCTCCCAATTGATCAACGCATATAATTCAAACTTGCCACAATGACGTACAACACTCTCAACTCCTCTCAACCTGCTTATCTATGTTTTCTGCTCAATTATCACACTCCCACACATTCTCTGTATTCTGCCAACACCAATCTGCTGTCGGTTCCACGTGTCCACACAACCTTTGCCTCCCGCAGTTTTAGCTTTGCAGCCCCCACAGTCTGGCACTCTCTACCCTACAGCATCCGCAGTTCTACCTCTGCAGACACTTTCCGTCGCCTCCTTAATACTCACTGCTTTCAGCAAGCCTACTGCTCCCCCAAGCAGCTCAGCCAAGTGCCTCAGATTCGGCCACTGGCTGACATTGTGCACTTTAAATATGCACTTACTTACTTAATTACTTACTTACATATAACAATTCAAAAATACCATGTTCTTATGATACAGTAATGATGCACAGTACTTCACACATGTCCACCAAAAAAAAACTGAAAGAACCAAACATTAGACAACCAGCCTGAGATGATAAATACCAGTAATAAGTTGATGCAACTTTAATCCTCACGTTAGTATTGTAAGGCCCTTGTGCCTTACAAACTGCCAAATGTGACTGAACAATCATATTGGCAACACTAAATGTGTTGTCAGTGATTACAAGCTGCACGTTATATGAACAGATATACCTGAACTTGACCAGGATGAGCATCAGCAGGTTGGTGAATAACAGCCGCTGTTACTAGATCATGCTCACCAGTAATATCTGCCAATTCACTTTCACTGCAATGCAAATATATACCATTGTTATGCAAATATGCAATGCATATCATGCACTGAACTACTTAAATAGTTGTTTGCATGAAGTACTTTCAGCGATCACCAAATGCCACTAGATCCCCACCTCTGATAGGTCACTCAAGTCGCCATAGAGATACATGATAAACTTGTAAAGCCATCTGGACAACCAGAAGCATTTTCTGGAAAAAAACAATAAAAACTAAAATAGTCACACAGAAGGATTGTGCATCTATAATACAAAGGTTCAATGGTCTGAAGGTGTATACCGCAGCAGGCATTTTACTAGCTCTAACCCTCACCCTGACCCTAACGCTACTCCATGGTTCCTACTACTTTACAGAATTCATTTTCCCTGACTTTCCAAGACAAAATGAATCGTTTTCCCTGACTTAGGTTCACGTGAAATACCAATGTCAGTTTTCAATCGCTTGCAATCACACTAGAAACAAGAGTAGAAAAACAAATTAAAAAGTGGATATAGAAATAATCTGTGAGCAAAGCGAGCAGAAAAATTTCTGAACCATTGTACGCAATCTGAGTACAACAGTTCAAATTTTTTTCTGCATTTCTGTTAACTGTTGCACCCTGGTACTTTGATTTTCCCTGACTTTCCCTGACTATAGGAACCATGCTATTGTTAATTGAGAGGAAACATGATGATTGAGTCAATATCTGTAGAAGTGTAGAAAAAAACCAAAACTTTCAAATAGGGATGTAATCCAATATTCGATTATTCGGTATTTGTTCGATTTGTTCGAAGTCCGAATTAGATTTTGGGTTATTTGATATTCTAATTTATTTGTTAATTTATGCGGCGATATATGTTGAATGTACAATAAACCAAAGTTGCTGCAAACAATGGCTCCATGTTGTTTATTTCACTTATTAGTAGTACGTAACACCAACTTTAATTACACACATCATTTGGCCGTCTGATAGAACAATGCATGGTCGATCGTCGAAGGTTCTACGTTATGCCGGTTATTGTAATTGTTAACCAGCGGACTTCTAGCGGTACCCTAAAGAATCAAATTTCGAACAAAATTCGAATAATGTAATTCAAATTCCGAATAATGAAAAAATTCGAATAACACATCCCTACTTTCAAACTATTGAACCCCAAAACAGCATTGCAGGTAGAGATGATTGCAAGCATGATGTTCATAATAATAATAATAAGTGAACATTTATATCACACACTATCATTTCGAAGAAATCTCTAGTGCACTGAATGCGTTATCAGTACATCTGAAACAAAAATGATTTAAGGAAACGTTTAAGAGTCCAGATTGAGTGTGTGATCATTCAGGTACGTCAGGAGACTGTTCCAAGCTGACGGGCCAGCGAAAGAGAATGTCCGATGCAAATTAAAAAGCACGTAAATTCATAGAATCTGGTTCTGGTTCTGTTACATAGTTGGCAAACTTCCGGTGGGATACCGCGCCAACGTGGAATACACACAAATGGCAAATGGGCTATGGCTGCAAATGATTCCAAAAGCAGCTCAGAGATAGAGCGTCAGCAATGTCCTGGTGTAGATTGTTCCATTGTGGAATCATTCAAGGAAAGAATTAATTCTTGTAGGCTGATGAAAAAGCTGAAATGTTTTTAAATTTGTAGATATGATTTGCTCTGGTGCGGGAATGTGCTGGTGTGAGATATGAAGATGATACTGCCACTAGTCCCTGGGTTATCTTAAACATGGTGATTAGTCTCTGGTTTTTCCACCGATGTTCCAGGGAAGGTCACTCCAACTCGTCTATCATTTCAGTTCACTGCTTTGTAGCTTGTATTCAGCCCTGCAGTTAATTTTCTCCAGGTTAACAACATCTTTCTTCAGGTGCGGATCCCAAATAGAAGGAAGTATTCAACAGTGGTTCTCACTAGGACAAAGTAAGCAGTTTTCTTAAGACTTAAGACAGTATTTAAGGTTTCGTTGTAGAAAATTCAGCATAATGCTGGCCCTCTTCGAAATATTTTCTACGTGGTCGTCACTAATGGTTACTCCCACACTTTGCATGGTGTACTTACATGGAGTATCTAATTATCCGTGGCGCACTAAACTTGTTTTGTGGTTGTTAGGCCATCCAAAATGCAGCTTTGGATAATGGAGATGTACTCCTGCATATACGCATGATGTTGCACTTGGATGGGTTAAACCTCATGCACCACTATGTTTCCCAGTTGTTGAGTGCTTCAAAATCTCTCTCTGAAAAATTTGCTGATCTTCTTCTGACCATATTTCGTGGTGCACTAGACAATCGTCTGCAAACAGACGAGCTGTTTCACCTGGTGATATCTGATCCGGTAAGTTGTTGATAAATAACAGAAACAATACCGGACCAAGTACAGTCCCCTGCGAAACTGTTGTTGTTTTTTTCTGGCACTCGATCAAGGATCATACGTGACCGGCCTTGGTGAAGCCAGCATCCCTTAGGTAACTGAGTGCTACTTTGAATTCATTAGACAGAAAAGTGATGGGATCATCCTTATCGAAATGGCTGCATGCATCTTCCAATACCGGACATTCAGTCATTAAGTGTACCAGCGTCTCCTCTGCCTGATCACATCGCTGACATATGGCTGGTTCAGGCTGGTCTTGGTTTCTCGTTATTCTGTTGCGGTACCATGCCAACTCTGGTGTATGTCCTCCTGTATGGAGGCATGAAAGCAGAGTCTTTTGTGAAGGTGTAAAGTTCTTTTCTTTATCTCTGTTCACATATGTGGCATGGTGTACTACTGGCTTGGCCATCCTACTCCATTTGCGGGCACAGTGATGTTGGATGACTGTTTTAGCAGTGCTGAAGTAAACTGGTGCTGCTGACTGTGGTAATGTGGAGGCATCCTTCGCAATACTATCAGCCCGCATGTTTCCCTCTATCCCGCAGTGACCAGGGATCCACTGGAACGTCATTTGTGAGTTACCACCTGCTGCTCAACCAGTGAAAGTACATGGTGCACAATTTCTTCCTCTCTGGTGGCCTTTGCAAGCTTTTGAATAGCAGACCTAGAGTCTGTATACAGATTGATGTGAGCCTCCTTGGGTACTAAAGACCTTTCCTGGAGTTCAACAACTTTCTGTAATGCGACACTGATTGCTACCATCTCGGCTCAGTATATAGATCCAGCAGAACTGGCAGGTGCTTCCACTAAATGCTCTTCCTGGTTGTGCTTGTCAATGATGAGTGCACCTGCTCTTCCTTCTCGACATGCGGAACTCCCGAGTCAACTCTGCATTTAGATGAACTTCACCATCCACGGCTACCCACATTTGTCAATCGCACAGAAATGATCAAATCCACTCCTTGACATTTCCCCTAATACCATAGTGATCCAGTTTGCCCAAAGGACATTCATGAGGTACAGTGTCTAATGCATGTGAGCAGTCAAGCACTGCAATATCGATTTGTATCTTCTGGTCGTATGAGCACATGAGGTCATTCACAGTTAGCAACAGAACTTTGTGATACACAGGAGTGAGATTTTTGAAAGCCAATGTGAGTGAGAAGCCCATCAAATATGCTGACTTTACTGATGACAATCATTATCCATGAATTATCAACCAACCTCATTCTTGAATGCTTTAATTCAACTGCAGACAGATCTTCTGAGGAATGCTCTACCATTCAACTTCTCCTGTTAAACAGCATGCCAAATGATCATTACCGGTAGCAAATAATTAAGTATTACGGCACCTGACCTTCAATAGATGGTCAATCAATTATCATAATTACATAACATGTAGTCCAGAAGCATCACAGTAATCCTGACAATGCGATAACACTATTAGTCAAGTTTTTTGTTGTAATTTCTCTACAAAATTGTCTACTGTACCTAACCGAAGCATTCAACAGACAAAAGTTGGCACATACTACAAAAAACAGAAGCCACATGCCTGCTTCCAAATATTCACTGGTAATGATGATGATAATATTATATTCTTGAGAAATGTGATCAAATGCTTAACGAATTACTATACATCAAGTACAAGCCTAAGATCTGAGGCTTCCTTCTCAAACTGAATTGGGTCATTCCATGTCAAATCAACCAGAATTTATGAAGTTTTACACCCGACCATATCAGAATTTTCAACAAAAATTACGACATGCACTGGAACGTGTCCTTAGCATACATATGCAAAATTTCAGCTTTCTACCTTGTATATTTGCTGAGATAATGAGCTTTTTACAGGGGTGATATCAACCTGTTTGTGTGTCGCGTAGTATTTCTCAATGATTTCAGACTCAAATATCTCAGTCATTTGTGGGCCAAATGTGTTCATATTTTGTGTGCTGTTTAACTGCTGCATAGTCTATCGAAATATTATGTTATTTCTGTCCAGTAATGTGTTCTGTCTAAAATAAAAAATGCCAAAAATGCTTATTTTGTATGTTCGGCAGTTTTTTCCCAGTTTTGAATATGTCATAGCAGCCATATAGTAAGGCATATAGTTGCATAATTTTGACTGTTTATACTACTACCATAATAGTATGTGCACATGTAATATTGTGCTTTTAAACTCTATGATGGCTGCTCTAGTATGGGGTTATAATCTGCCAAAAATATTTTAGTGTCAAAAGTGGGGCATTTTTGCTGCACTGGTTAACACTGTGCTACTAAATTCAACTGCCTAAAAAATTTCACCATTTGCTTATCTACATAAGGTCTTCGAATGACAGAAATTTCATCGTGGTGTCTCAACTAGTTCCTGAGATATTAATTTTTGTCTATGCATAGGTAATGGCACATCGCGAAACACAACGCACAAGAATTCACACGTGATGCACTGTAAGACAGCTGGGAACTGTTTTTTGTGCGTATGCTAAAGACACATTCCAGTACATGTTGTAATTTTTGTGTAAAAATCTGTGATGGTCGGGTTCCCACCTCTGGTTGATTTGACACGGAATGACCCAATTACATCCTACACACATGTACACTAAACACTACATGGTACTTTCAGAATAAAACTACTGTTCTTGCTACTACTTTACCCTGTAATTCATGCCGTTTTGCACAACCCTCCGTTTACTGGCTGACTCATCGCCCAATCGTTCCATATACGCTCTGTTTCTGTTTCTGTCCGTATTCTCTGCAAACTCCTGTGAAGGATATCACACAGAGCGGAGTGGTGATGCCATCTAGATGCTGGGAGGAGGATCTGGGGAGACAGTTGACACCAGATTAGGAGTAGCCGGCATGACGGCCTCAATGGGAAGAAGATTCCAATCTGGCACAGTACGAGGAAAAAAGGAATTATGGTAGACTGAGGTGCGAGCGGTTATGTGACGGAATTTATATGGATGACTGCTTCTCGTTCGTTCATCAGCTCTGATGAGAATGTGTTCAGTTGATATAGCGGCAAGCCCTTATACTGCTTTGTAGAAGAGTGCCAGCCTGATATCTCGTCGTCTGTCCTCAAGCAACTCCCAACCGAGGTCCTTAAGCATACTAGTGACACTACTAGTCCAGGCGGTGTCTCCAGTTACGAATCGTGCTGCACGGCGCTGAACACGTTCCAGCTGCTGCTTGTCCTTTTGCAAGTGGAGGTCCCAAACTGCTGCACTATATTCAACAATGGATCGTACCAATGCGAAGTAAGCCTGTTCCTTCAATTTTCGCGGACAACGGCAGAGGTTTCTACGGGGGTGTTGGTAATTTGCGAAAATGCGGAATGCGGAAAGTAATTTGCGGAATGAATTCTGCGGAAGTAGGCTGCGGAACGGTGGGTAATATGCGGAATGCGGAATGACCGACCGAGCGATCGATAACGCCCCCTTAGATTAAAATACGCCGCTGTAATATCTCATCTTTGTCATTTTACATTCTTTTAAAATAATTTATTGATTGCTTGCTAATTGTTTAAACTACAGACCTATGTTTCTAAACTGTTATGTTATTTTACTTTATTTTATTTTAATATTTATTTTTTATATTCTACTTCTAAATGTAAAATTTGACATTTATTTTTATTATCTATTTATTTCATGTATGTAATTTTTTGTTAATTTAATCAAATGATCGATTACAATTGCTAATAATTGTGTAATTTATGCTCTAATGTATGAACTTCGGATTAATAATAGCCTAATAGACGACGCCAAGTCATTTTACGTGAAACAGCAGTGCTACATTACTATAAGCC
>Ga0209367_1006334_pt1 | contig 16388 bp, 15 predicted proteins | sample WorMetLIZISLAND2_FD_187412 | JGI IMG/M metagenome (GOLD analysis project Ga0209367, IMG submission 187412) | Marine gutless worms symbiont microbial communities from Max Planck institute for Marine Microbiology, Germany - Olavius geniculatus... ... | reverse complement strand
CTCCATAACCTTGCTCATAACGCATGTTAAAGATATAGGTCTATAATTAGAAAGCGATCCTGTAGCACTCTTCTTAAACACAGGTATAACAACAGCCTTACGCCAAAGGTCTGGAACAAAACCAATACTGGCCAAAAAGCAAAGATAACGGCCTGCACAACGAATTACACAATTTCTTAATTAGCATAGGAGGAATACCATCTGGCCCTGATGACAATTTACACTTGAGTTTGCGAATAGAGTTAAACACGTCGTAATCGCTGATACTAATGGAATCAAGAACGGAAGCAAAAAAGACAGTGTCAACATGTGGAGTAACTCCATCATCAACGACACCGACAGAAGCAAAGTATTTGTTAAATGCATTAGCTTTATCAATATTTTCAGTATACACTTTACCACAGTCTCCAACAATTGCACCAATAGAACATGCTGTGTCGCGGTTTGTAGTTCCGGTCGAGTTGCCTGAGATGCCGGCGAGGAAAGAGAAAGTACCGACGATCGTCAACTCGGCGCCTACAATGCCGCTTGACAAGCCGCTTGTCATCGACGTCGACTACTTCGCCATCGACTTGTCCTGGTCGCCCGCCAGCTTGCCTCCAAACTCTACTCCTACGTCTTTCACGTATGTCACTGTACTATATGCTTCCCGGCAGATTCAAAGGCAGAGCCCCTCCCTCCCCAGAAGCTGATGATAAACCAGACAAAAGACGACTCACTGTAGTGTAAAATTTGATCGTAAACTGATGTGATCGTGTGTTTTTGCTTTTTTGTGCTAAAAGTATGTTGCAGTGTCGTGGATTAACATTACTTTGTTAAATGTTGTAAATTTTTTAGTAACGTCATAATATTTTTTTGCAATTTTAGATTTTTTTATTATTATGGCAAAATCTGAATATTATAAAACACAGACCTAAATCATTGGGTAAAAAGCGTAACGATATGATATGATATGATGTTGAATTTGCACTCGAAAACTGACAGACAGGCTGTCAGTTTAATCTAGCACATAAACTAAAAAACTGATACGTATCAAATAAAAGTAAATATAAAATGAAAGAAGTAGAAAGAGGAGCACAGTTATGACATAAAATATAATAAACAAAAACTGACTAAAATCCAAGCATTATTAAAAAGGAAAGAAATAAAAACAAAAATCGTTTTTCTCGTTTGTATTTACCAGGTAGCAGCATAGGACTGACGGTTTGGCTGCAGAATGTAAATTTATGCTTTGACCAAGGATTTGACGTCGAAATTTTTTTTTGGGGGGGGAGGGATCAAGGACTCTTATTTGACACAGTACTGTATGTGCATAATTAGACCCCGCAGGTTTACCTACCACATGACGTCCAAATTCGTCAAACGGTTTCAGCAGAGTGCACAACTGTGACAGACAGGCAGACAAAGAGACAGACAGACTACGCTACGGAGAAACATATAGCAATAGGCGAAGTCGCTTGCGTTGCGAAACGCGATTTCGCGTAAAAACTGTATGTTGAAGCAATGGAGTAAGTCAATACCTCCGATGGAGAAAGGTCGCGTTTTTGCGTTTATAAATCATTTTCCGAACGTCTGGCTGGCTTACCGTGAAAAATCTATATTAAAGGTAAAAGGTAAAGGTCGTCAATTTGTATAGCGCATCGTCGCAAACACGTCTCTAATGCGCTTTCGTCACTAACCAGAGCCGCCTGCCGCACGGCCACCGTGTGCAGCCTGCAGACACAGACTGGCGCAGCGGCCGGCTAGGCAACCTCAGTCAGCTGTACCAAGGTCCCCACCTTTCGTAACCCATGTAAATAAATTACTACTTATTTTACCGTCCCACGGAGGGTAGAAGGCTGAGTCGACCTAGCTGGCAGGCTTCGCACCAAGATGGTTTACCTGCCCGCAGGCAGTCACCTATCGCAGTACTAACCGGGCCCGGCGTAGAGTAACTTCGTTTCAGCCGAAACGCGCTATCAACTACGCCACGCCACCAAGCCCTATATTGTGCTTGTATAGTCAGTGCTCGTTGCTGTGTTTGGGACTGTGTGTGGTGTGTGGTTGATGTAGTTATATAATCGAGCGTAAGAACCTGGGTCGGGGTGCGATCGACCAGTGGGTGGAGATCGAGCGCGGTGTCTCTGAAACTCGTCGTCGCTTGACGGGCTACGAGCCTCAAGTCGATTGTCTCTACAGGATCCGTGCCGCCAACGAGTTCGGCGTCTCCGATCCCACGATGCCGGCTTCATACTACGGAAAACCCAGTACGCTATACAGTCCGCAATTGTATTTCTTATACGGTGGCGTTGCCGTCGGTGATGGGAGCACGAAACTAAGAAAAAATTATCTAAGAGTAACATGCAAAAATGTTAAGAAATTTATGCAGTAAGCAGTGAACTGCCAGTGATGAAGTTACAGGCACGTGTACGTGAAATATATGTATGCTATGCTGCTTTTTCATGAATAGGCAATCTCGTGCAGTGAAATGTCCGAGTTTATGCGGCTGTGAAGAGACTTGAGAAAAATAAACAGTTGGAAGTCGAGGAAGGCACGTGCCTCAGTGTCGCATAGCTGGCGACGCCAATGCTCCTGTGTTGTTGAAAAATATTTAACTGTAGAATATTGTGTTTTTCGGATTTCAAAAAAGCTTGCTAGTAAACTTAGTTTTGGATTAATCTATTTTTTCGTCGCCCTGAAACGATTGGCAGAGCGTCACGAAAGACACTGGCAAAATTATTTCGTGTTTCCGTAAGGGGAAAGCATAATTTGGTAAAAAAAGTCAACTCACATTTCAATACTTAGTGACCCCCCAATCCATGAGACATGTACGATAGGCTGGTATAGGTCCCATGACTGCATATGATATTTTCCCCGATAATTTGAGCTTGTTGCCTATGCTCTGTTCACGTAGTACATAATGTGTTTAACTGTTAATAAATTACGAAAATTACAGTACGTATTTGCACAGAAAGCATGCAGGGCGCTACAGTGCGTTATAAATTGTTGTCACTGTTATTCTTTTGTTAACGTCGGAACTTTTACTACATTTATCTGCGTGTTTGTTTTTGTCACAGAACCTACGGAGCTCAAGGATGGTAATGCGTTTTTTTAAACATTTTATTTCTGTTTGTTTAACGACATATTTTTAGCACCAATTGAACGAAATGCGAAGCGTTGTATTTAGCAGTTTGTCAGTCAACGTACCAGTATGGCAGAAACAGTTGTAACTGATTATTTAATGAAATTTTTTTACAATGATTTAAGTTAGTATGTTTTACGAAATTTTGCTATAGATTGTTATTACTTTGGCTGCTAAAAAAATGCAACAACGATTTCACTGTGTTTAGAAGAAATTTAAAATTATTTACTGGGTCAATTGTAATTATTATTATTACTTGTAATTGTTCTGTGCACCGTATGTGTTGCAAGGGCATGCGCGAATAAAATTGATGCATTCTTCAGGACAGCACACTCGTTGTGGTTTTGCAGCTAATGTAGCAACAGTATCTGAGCCTTTTAGTAATGTTTTTCGAAAGTTTGTCAATTAAATTTATTGGTACGACCGCTGTTTAAATGTTGCATTACCGAACGAGAAAATCTTAAATCAGGAGTTACGTTGCCGTGGACATCAGTTTTGGCTTCCCACTGTGTTTTTATGGTTTCTAAGTGATAGTTTGGTAAGTGTTATTTTTGAATTTTCAAATTTTTAAAAGTAGCTTTTGCATCTGTTTTGTGTTTTTGCATTTACGTTTGTTTTATGCAATAGAAGTTTTGCTTACATATGTACTAAATCAGTTACTGAGATTCACGACGATCTTGAGAAGGCAAAGAAAGAAAGTCGCAAAGATCGCATACCTCCGAGAGCGCCCAAAGACAAGCCCACGATACTGGAAGGAAAAGAAGACACGCTAGAGTACGCCTACGCTGAATTGTTCTTATATCATTATTAAAGTTATACTTTATTATACCTCTTAATGTCGTTCGCCCATGCTGTATATTTTTGAGTTGATAGCGCATGATGTAATGCGTGCTTTGGCGGTAAACTTGTTTCAGAGTCATTTTCTGCAGACGCTTAAAGCCTGCTAATTGTAGAATTATGCCTTAGTAGCCTTTAGTGGCTTGAAGTTCTTTTGTTTTCTGTTGAGTAAGGTTCAATATCAGTAAAGCAGCGCCTGTAGATGCAATAAGAAACAACAGCGTCGTCGGTTAAAAAGTAAACGGGGCACGAAGTTACAATAATTTTCCGACAGACATTGCAAATTTTCGATGAAAAAGATTATGGGTGCTCGAAATTTTAATTTTGTTTTTAACTTTCTTCAAAATGGCGGAAGAGGTTCAGTTGAAAATTTTGCACTTTTGGACGAAAATTTTCTCACGGTAAAAAGATTTCAACAGCCCGAAATTTCGGGAAGATAATTTCCCCTGCCACCCTTTTACCTTTAAGACAGTGAGCCAATGAGAAATAAAAGTTCGAAATGTTGGTGCAAGGTTGTCGTGGCTGCCCGGGGAGCTGCCTGACTACGCTCTGTCGACGGACATTTACTACATCGTCGAGCGGCGATGTCCTCCCAGCAAGAACTGGCTCGAAATTGCTACTGACATCAGGGACACGTCTTACACGATGAAAGACTACCGGCCGGAGAAAGACTACATGTTTCGCATCCGTGCCAGCAACGATTACGGCGTCAGCGACCCGTCGCTTAGTGCTACCGTCTTCTCCAAACAAGCCGGTAGCCTAAACTACTATTATACGTAGTTTTTGGATCAGTGATAAAATGAATTGGATAAGATAAACTTAGTTAGTGTTTATAAAGTCAACATCCGTATAACTGCTTAAAACAGTGAACATAGAAATAGTTGAAGAATGTCAACATCATTTCAGTTTTCTGACACCAAGTGCTATGCAGCAACATCACAAAGATAAATTCAAGAAAACATATTGCAGGAAGTTATCGCGGCCTTATATTCTAGATTGGTGGTTTAACTACATGTACGCATGACAGACATGATTTTCTACGCGACAGCAGGTACTGCAATAGCGCGTCTTAGCCATTGCAATTCTATCCGTCTGTCTGTCTGTCGGTCTGTCCGTCACACGCGTGGATCAGTCAAAAACGGTGCAAGCTAGGATCACCAAATCTTCACCATCCGCTACCCGGAAAATTCTAGTTTTAGTAACCGCAAAGCTTTTTCATAAATTCGAAAGGGGTCACTCTAAGCAAGGGCGCTAAATGAGAGGGGTGAAAAAAATTTGCGATTTTTAGCCAATAATGATGGAATTCATGCATTGGACGTGGCGCGCAATACTAAAATTCATGCACTGAATATGGCGCTAGGCGTCATCCGCCGTTGAGTCTAAATGAAACATCGTTGTGAACTTAGATTTCGTTCGCACCGGACCTTCACACATGCATCGCTGTCGCGCGTTCCCCTTTGCGTTAGCTGGACTTTTCTTGTTCGTCTCCTCATAGTAATCTCTAAATGTTATAAACTTATGCTTTTCTGTCTTTTGGCATAAATTAGTTTGTGTAGAGTGTAACCTTTAAAGTCCATGTAATATGTGTTTATGGTTTTATTCATTTTTTGTTTTTTGCTATTGCTTGGATGAATACAGTTGTATATTGGCAACAAGAGATGAAGAACAGCAGACAAACTAATAACTGATTTTGAACAAAGCCCTGATGATAAACAGTTAGCCGTTGAGATGTGCTGACTTTTTTGCGGGTTGTCGGCGTTGTCTGTCGTTGTGTTCAGAGTTGGAGAGCAAGCAGAAAAGAGAGGCGGAGGAAGTGAAGAGCAAAGCGAAACCGAGAACCATCTGGGACAAACCCGACATCATCGACGTCACGTCCAAGTCTCTCACATTACGCTGGAAACCGTCATCCGTTCCTCAGTACGCCGTTCAGGTTGTGCCGCGTCTTCTCTTCTATGCATGAATATCAATCAACGTGTTGCATGCCTCAGAAGGCTGAATTATAACAGCATAAACTACGCAGAATCAATATAATACAGCGTTCATTACCTGAAATCTTGCTGATAATTTAGCACACAGTATGGAACAGGCGAGTTTTTGAACTTTTCATTTAGTACCGCGTAGTGTTCGAAAGTCTTAGCATGACTGAGTTGTTAAAAAATAACACTGACATAATAAGTTATGTAAATTTATCGAAATACAACCTTTCGTGGCTCAAGTACAACTCAACACTTAACGCCAACGTTGTCAACACTCAACACCAACACTCAACCCAGTGTTACACTGGCATAGTTTTTGGCTGATCATTAGGTTGAGTTTTGTGTACGATTGTGTTGTCTGTCCGTCCGTCTGTTGTCTGTCGTCTGTCGTCGTCTGTAACGCATGTATTCTGGCTAAACAGTACGTTGTAAGAGGTGGGCGATGGTACCGTTGGATAGGGCGATGAAGTGTTCCTATAGGCTGTCAATAATAACCATGTCTATCTGCAGCGGTTTGGCCGCAATTTTGAATGCAAAGTTGCTGCCTGCAGCCATACCCACGCGCGCCGAATTTCAGTTTCGTATTATAGCGTTGATTGTAGCGATTGATATAGCAGCAGCATCATAGTGACTTTGAGAAATCGTGTTCTTTCCACGACCAGAAGTCGGACGCTGGCCTTCGGATAAATGCCGTACGGTCGGCGCACCCTAGCGACAGCTGGGCTTTTTGTTTTCTGAGACACGATGCCATACGCCATAATTTTTTTTAGCTCTATCTGTGCATGAGGCGCGTTGTGGAATGGTCTGCAGACGTCGATCTGGTACATCGTGGAGCAGCGCATTCCGCCGAGTCTGGAGTGGATCAAGTTAACGACGGACTGCAAGGAGACCGAGTTTCAGATCAGCAAGTACTCCGCCAGCAAAGACTATTACTTCCGTGTCCGAGCCGCCAATGAGTTCGGTATTGCTGAGCCGTCCATGCCGGCCATGATCAGAAAGAAAGAAGGTATTCTAGTCGTTTTGCTTAGTAGAACAAGAGGGTGCGGCGTTGAGGGGCCACCCGCTATGGGGCCGTCCTTGCAGTATCTTTACTATGGGAATTTCGTTTTCCGTACGAGTTAAGGCTCGCGTACCTAAAACGATACGCAAAAAGAAGTAGGCACGGGACAGACGGACAGACGGACGGACAGGATCGATACATGATGTGGCCTCCTTCTAGGAAGGACGGCCCCATAATTAGCCTAATAACGTATATTCAAAGTAAGTAAGCTTGTTGCGACAGCAGCTGCTGCCACTAAAAATAGCGACGAAACAGGTAAGCAGCGTAAAGCAATGGTAATTTAAAACAATAATCTACAAAAAGTAAAGTATTACTGTTAGAATGATGACAGCTTTTGTATTCAGATCTACTAACTTGTAGGGACCATAAATTTGGTGAATATGAAAAAGTATTCTGCAACTGCTAATTTAGTCCGTATGTCAGCTAAAGGGGTTTACGTATTTTTTAGTCAACGTTTGTTACATTTGAGATTAGCACTGTCGCTGCTATTGCAGAAGAGCCGGAGCCTGCAGTGGAGAGCGTAAAGCGCAAGAAATGGGAGAAGAAAGAGGAAGAGATTGTTAGCACACGGCGCGTACCCGAACATATGAGTATGTCACTACCATCATCAGTTAGTCTGCGGATAATTTAATAATTTAGTAAAATCGGATAAAAATGTTTTTTTGCTTATAGCATAATTACGAATTCAGCTTTATTCGTCATTTAGTCGTTACATCAAACAAACAAAACAACAGACAAACATACAAACAAGAAGCGGAAACAAAGATACAGAGATAAAGTTCTAGACTAAATCGTTCAATTCACTTGTGGCAAAGTCAGAGACTGCGCCATCTAGGGAATTGCCATTGTCTGTCAATTGATATTTTCTGCAGCTAGAGTTATCATAAACTACTGACTGTTCTGACTATATCCAAAAATAGTGTATTAATAACTTATTATTAGATGGCGTGCTGTATAACTATGTTGTGGCGCGTGCTCTGTGTTGTGTAGGAATCATCCCTGAGTTTGTGGGAAAAGTCGATGAAACTCAGTACGGCGTTGACGGCCGAATGTCGCAGATTGTACTGCGACTGCGCGCCTACCCCACACCCAAGCTAACCTGGCACTTCCACAATAACAAGTACGTCAATTTAAGTTAAAGTTAAAAACGAACTTATAAAGCGCCATAAAACTAAACGTGTGTAAAGATACAGAGGCGCTGAAAGATACAGAGGCGTGACACGGTTGCTGCGTGTCTGCTACATCAACCGTTAGCCGTTATTCTATAGTAAACGACTGCTAAACGAATATTACCTCACAGTGTTGCCGCAGTCGATACTGTTAGTTACGGCAGAAACGCCCGTTCGTTCGTCACACTATGCGATTCTATCAAAAAGTCGCAAGCTAGGATCGCCGAATCTTCGCCGTCTGCTGCGTGAAGTTATTAAACAGCAACTGTGTCACTTTAACACTGTGCACTGTCGTCTGCATTTGTGGACGACTAGGCCACTTGTTGTTATAGCAAGAAATGTTCTTTGTGTATTTTTTTACTGTCACGTAACGACTCTGGGCAAGTTGTTTACACACGAACGCTTCGGTCGCCAAACGTCTTAATTCGGTACTGGCCTGCATGGCTAGGGCTAAGACAAAGAACGTTTAGCTGTGTCGGGTGGCAAGTAATACTGCACAATCTCATATGGCAGGTGACGCTCCGTAACTCTGAGACGTGTTATCTCGAACACCTATACACACCCTTAATTTGATGAAGCCCACATTCCATTACGCCGACTTTCACCGAAACTTCTCCACAGGGAAAGTCGTGGACAAAAATCATGAAAGTCTCGGACAGAAACGGTAACAAATCATGAAACCATAAAGTTTCGTTGAAAGTCGCCGACACAAATCACGAAAATCGCGGACACAAACCATCTCGACATGTCGAGATGTTTGTGACAAAGTCCGTGACAAGTCCGTGACAAACCCGTTTGTGTCGCTTTAATGGAATTTAGTTCGTTACAATGCACGGGGAAAGTCGGCGACAAAGTCCGCGACGAAGTCCGGGACAAGTTCACGACAAAGTCGCAGACTTGTCGCGGACACAAATCATAAAAGTCGGCGACGTGATTTGTGTCGCGGACTTGTCCCGGACTTTGTCGCAAAGTCGGCGTAATGGAATTTGGGCTTAAGGCAGCCGACACTACTCATAATGACAGTGTCTGTCGTCTGCGTGTCGGTAGACTCGAGATGGGCGACAAATTCACGAGCAGTCTATCAGACGCGGGAGAGTTGCTGCTGCAGATTCAAGACTTCTCTCCATCAGACGTCGGCGAGTACAAAGTGATCGTGGAAAACGAGTTCGGCGTCGCTTCACAGATCATCAGGATGGACATGGCAGGTCGGTCGCTGATGATAGGCTACTGCGTGTATTCTTTGCCGTATCAACAACAACGGTAATAACACGAGACAAACTGGTCGCTGGCTAGGACCCGCGCCGTGCAGAAAATAAAAATACTCACTCCATCCGCCGATCCCAAATATTTTGCGGAATCCTAAATTGTCATTCGGATGCCAAAACAGATTTTAGATCGTCGCCAAAATCTTGTCAATTAATCCTTGGTCACGCCCACTTCGTCTGCAGAATTGTGTCAAAATCCATTCACAACGTTCTGAGTTTTGACTGCTGGAGCTTGTGGCGCTCTCCAAACCGCTTAGGTAAATTGGGGCAAAATGCAAAGGAATAGAATAAAGAAAATGTTGGTAAAGAGACTTGAAGACAGGGAAAGAATGTGGGAAAGAGAAGAAGTGAGGCAGTGAAGGTGCATCTTTTTCCCGTTGCCTTCAGGACGCTTATGAGATTCTAAACAAAATATTCCACTCAGTTTACATAAGGTATAGCGTACGATAGCATAGAATTTAAAAGGCCAAAATCAATCGCTTACAAAAATAACCAGTGGTTTACAATATTTGTTTAAGATTTAAAACAAAACGTTAAAATGTGTCCGAATTTAATAACAAAAAACCAGAAGTACACATAAAACGCTGGTTGAAACAGTAATGCTTTTCTGTTCCGTTAAAAATACACATTTATAGCAACAGTGGCAGATTATAAGCAAAAACGTCGGAAGCTTAAAACCTAGAAAAAAAACAATTCTTGAGTCATAGATGGCGTCGTAACGTATTATTACTGCGTAGATCCGCCGACGTTCCTGGAGCCGTTGAAAGACCAGGTGTTCCACCTGCATCAGAACGGTAAGTTGGAGTGTCGCGTGATTGGCATTCCGTACCCGAGCGTTCAGTTCAAGAAGGACTGGCGACTGGTGGCCGGCTCGCACCGCGTCAAGACCTTGCGCGAGGGATTCGACCACTGGACGCTCAACATACAGAACTCCATCCACATGGACGAGGGAGTGTACGAGTGCGTCGCCGAGAACTTGGCGGGAAAAGTCTACTGCACCGCAAGCGTCAGAATCACCGGTACGTACCGGCGGTGTATTAGATCAAAAAATAGTTGGAGGTAGATCATTGCATTTTTCCGACAGCTGGCTGCAAATTTTTGACGGAAGACAATTATTTTGTTCCTAAATTTTCCTGCAAAATGGGGATCGTGATAGATTTATTAGATGAACCGAGTGAACTTCTGTAGATGTAGTGGCAATACCACGATAAAGCACCATAAAGATTGTTGTTCAATATTACTATTATTATTACCCATAGAGGCTGAAGGCAGAGTGGACCTGGGTGATTGGCTATATGCTGCGATAGTATAGGCTACCTGTCCATAGATGGTCACCCATCCAGGAACTGGCCGGGCTCAACGTAGGTCAACTTCGTTGATCGGACAGAACTTGTCAACCACTACACCATGCCATCACCTCTGTCAGTATGTCAGTGTGTCAGTCTCTTTGTCAGTCTATCGACTGAACTTGTGCATCGTATATAGGCCACCAAGAATAATGAGTGATAAAATAAAAATGATTGAAAGGCATTGCTTAATTTCAAGTAAATAATTGATAAATTTTATCGAAGATAGTTGTTCGCAAATAATAACGCAGTGTAGCGGCGATTTGCTGATGTGCTATGTAGAAAAAGCCGGACTTTGGCGCGATATAAAATTCAATCCCGTTCCCATTGAAGAATATTTCCACATTATCGACGAAATAGGCAGGTTGGTTGCATGCAACACTTTTTTCACTGCTATCGTACGACAGAGGACCTTGTCTAAGCAAAACGTAGCACTGCTTTGTTAATGTTAATTAGGCGACAGTAACGAAAGGCGTCGTGATTGTTTGTAAAAACTTGCTGCTCCAAATCACCATAAATTTTTCTTGGGGAACTCGTTCCAATGTGGCACAACTCTAGAAAAGTAAACCAGTTTACATCAAAAAAACTGAAAGCAGTGGTATGTGTTTGATTGTATATACATATTTTATTTACCAAAAATAGTAGCAATAGGCTAGTTACAACATGAGGCTACGTACATAATCTTTTCACACGTGGGCACACGCTATAGAGTCAGAAAAAAAACAAGCAAATTATGAACATGGCAATAACGACTGCTTTGGCTTATGGCACATTACTGTTGGTAGTGTAGCGCCATATTTGGGTGTGGTGGGAACTTTTGTGATTAGTCTGCAGGTCGGCGAGAGAATTTTGGAAATCGGTAAATATCTGGCGGAGATATGGACGACAGTTGAGTGACGTGTTTTTTTGGACTCGCCAGTATTTGAGAATCTTACTCTGATATGGTAAAGCGGTTCTGGTAACGAGTCCGACTCATGTACGAAGCGTTTTAGCACGTACCGAACTTTTTTCGCCGTACACATATATATTTCTTCTGTTATGTTTTATTTTGTCCATACGTGTAGGGGTTCATACGGCGTGGTACGTCGAGTGATTGACAAGAACTCTGGCAACCAGTACTCTGCCAAGGTGATGCGCTACAATGACCCGCTGATGAAAGAAGAACTTATGACCGAGCTCGAGGTTATGACCATGCTAGACCACAGCAACATCGTCCAGATCGTCGACGGCTATGAGGACAAGAAACGACTCGCTATCGTCATGGAAATGTAAGACTTGCGCATACTCAGTTCAGAGTTGATTTGTTGTAACTCATGCCGTTAAGTGGCCCAACGCAACCCTGCGGTGACAGATTGTTTTAACTTGTTCATTTTTTTTATTAATTTGCGTCCTATAAGCTTCATAAGATCAGCATGCAGTTTATGTTGTTAAATAATGCGTGCACACAAAATGAAGACATAGTGTGATAGTTATATCCTTTGTTTGTTTGACTGTTCTTTTATTAAAATTTTTACTAAGCGTGAAGCGGACCGTCAACAGGTTTTTTGTATGCGCGGCTTTCGTTTGAGTTCATTCCATTTCATGTCTTTTTGTTTTGTTTTATTTTAGTTTCATTCAGATCTATCATTTTGTACGCTTCTTAAATATATGCTCTCTCTCCTCCAATAAACAGCATTATCACATTGATGTCTGTCTGGAGGATAACAGGGAAGATTATTAGAACTACCATTATGTTAATTACATATGCACGCGTATAATGAAGTTCTTACAATTTTAGGTTTAGCTTGTACTTTTGTGTTTTGTGTTTCTGTAAGGGTTAAACTTACTGTTCTGTTATTATGTGCTTCTGTGCATTCCGCCTGGAAAGGCCGTCCCCGAAATGACCTATACTGTGTCGGGTGGGACGTTAAACCCTACTCACTCACTCACTTTAGTATAGCCGCCTGTAATGTTCGAGAGTAAAGTGATGTTTCGCTGTGGGAGCTGGATTGGCAGGTTATTGTAGTTAGTGTGTCTGGCTATTATATGCTGCAGCGTGACGGGTGGCGACCTGCTTCAGCGGTTCCTGAATGAAGACAATCTGACTGAAAGCGAAGCGGCGTTCTACCTGCGACAACTGCTGCTCGCTGTCGAATACATGCACTCCAGGAACGTCATACATCTCGACCTCAAGGTCTGATGCTGCCAATGATAGCTTTTTTTCGTCCGTTTCATTCTCGTCAGGCGACACCGATCTGCCTTAACACCGCACTGATCCCAGAAATTGCTTATTGACTGCAAATCAGTCTTTCGCTAATCCAGCAATAATTACTTATAATAGTGCACGCAGATCATTCGCTGGCTATAGCACCGCAAATCACTACAGATCAGCTCGGTCTGCGGTCACTGCCATAAACAATTTCTGGGATTTGCAATGATCTGCGGTATTCAGGCAAATCGGGTGACATGGTCCATAATATTAGTGAAGGTGGTAACGATTGAAAAATGTAATACTCAAGTTTTCAAAAATGAACGATATTTTTATCGTTAGTTCCAGTTACAACTAGCAGTAGGCCTAGTTAACAAGCGTGAAAACTCCATGTTTTTGACTTTTCGTCAAATTTATGAGTTATTCAGCCAACAGCTGTCACAAAGGCACCGAGACAACTATGGGTTTTTATCACCAGTAGGACCTTAGTGTTTGTTTTATTTAATCGCACTGTTTGGAGAAAGTGCGTATCGGGGCTTATCAAATGCAGAAATTTTTAGTCAAAACCATGACTTCGGCTTCGGCCTTGGCCTTAAGCAGTTGACCTCAGCTTGGTCTTGGTCGTAGTGCTTTGACCTGTAACGCCATAAAACTTCTAGCTTACGATGTTATTCTCACTTTTATAGCTCTACGTTTGACCTCGGTTTTGGCCTTGACCTTAAACAATTGGCCTTGGCCTCGATCTGGTCTCGTTTAACATCACCGGTCAAGTGTTTTTCGTTTGATCTAGTTGACAATTTGCTGTGTGCTCGTAGCCGGAGAATCTGTTGCTTTTAAGCCAGTCGTCTGACGAACTCAAAGTGTCGGACTTCGGCTTCGCTCGGACCTACAACCCGACCAGGAAGCTACATGTCAAGTACGCCTCGCCCGAGTTCTGTTCGCCAGAGGTCGCCAACGAGGAGCCTGTCACACCGGCCACCGATCTGTGGAGTGTCGGAATCATCACCTACATTCTGTCAGTAACACCATGCATACATTTTATCACGCTTTAGAGTGAGTCAGTAAGTAAATAAGTAAGTAAGTAAATTTGTATAGCGCGAAATGTCAGCGGGAAAACCTGCTAAATCTGAGACAATAAAGAGTGTCTTACGAGTGGTATACGAGTGAGAGTAAAGTTACGGATAAGGGACGCCATAGCAAGTATTGTGATATGGTAATTAATTATGGTGATTTATCGGCCACGGAACGTGCTTATTTTAAGACTGATAGACGGCATGTGTTGCCTAAAACGTGCACCTCTCCAAAATATGTTACATTCACTGGATTAATTACCTCCGCCAATGAGGTAATGTTTTTGCCAGACTTTGTTTGTTTGTTTGTCTGTGTGTCAGCAAGATAACTCAAAAAGTTATGGACGGATCTTTCTGAAATTTTTTGGGAATGTTGGGAATGGCAAAAACTACAAATGATTCAATTTTGGGGGTGATCTGGAAGGAATCCTGGATTCTGGATCACTTTGAAATTTTTGTTAACATATTGCTTTAAATGGGCCATAAGGGAAACCGCTGCCAAACCGAATATGGTGACGCCATCTGGCGAACAACATGGTGTTGGCGGAGGTCTGCGGTCTGTGACTGCGTTCTAGTTAATGCATGTAAAGCGCTTATGCCTAGCACCATGTTACATGGCAGTGCCCATAAGCTGCATTACGGGTCTTGCTCATCCATTCATTTGTCTTTCTGTCTGTCTGTTTTTACGAGTTTCTAACTCGAAAACAAAACGGTGTAGAAAACCAAGATTAGTGTGAACGTTCCTCGTCAATCGATGCGCTTATTTTTAGCTCACAAAGTTCAATTTTAAGGTCATCGGATGTTGAAAATCTTTCGAAAATGATACGTGTTTCGCATACGGCTGTCGGCTCGCGCGCTGGGGCGTCTTTGCCCGCTGCACACTAAACTTACTGCGGTGTGCGAGTACGCATAGCTAGGCGGACGGCCGCATAGCATGTTGGCACAAGGCGTGGCGACTTATGTGCTTGTTCTGTGTGCAGGTTGAGCGGAATATCTCCGTTTCACTGTGAATCGTCAGCCCGAGACACGCTAATGCGCGTGCGTGAAGGCAAATGGTCGTTCGATGCTGAAGCGTTCGCCGAGATCTCTGCCGAAGCCAAAGATTTCATCAGCAAACTACTCGAGAAAGATCCCAAGTGCGTTCACTCTGCTGTGATGGGCTAATCTGCCTGTTTGTGATGCCTTTTCGTTAGCTTTTTTACAAGATTTTGTTTCGTGGAGTGTGGAGCTGGAGTTTTCTTTTTTTCTCTCTCTGTTTTCTTCTTCCTTGCGTTTCCTTTTCCGTTTTACACTTTTTCAGCAAAGCAGCTTTTTCAAATACGGCTTGCAGCTTGTAATTTTTTTTCCTAACGGCGTCCGAGAAAAACAAAGCTCCAGTACGTTGAAGTCTGATTTATTTTTGCTTAAGCAGCATGAGTGAAAATTTAACTTCGTGAATGTTTTAACTGCCGTAATTATGCTGCTAAACGAAAATTACTAGGACAGGAATGTCTCTATAGACAGTAGTCTACAACTATGGGTGGTCTGGCTCAGACAAGAAACTACCATTTCCGAAGTTAAACGTTGAGCCAGGTTTCACTGAATTACAACCAGCATCGAAGTAACACGCGTAGGCCTAGTGAGACATTGCAGCATTTTGTCTCCTTGGCAAGAAAATGCTTAAATTTCGTCCGATATCGTTGTAATTCGTTTGTGTGTGCTAGGAAGCGTATATCAGCCACCGAGGCTATTGATCATCCATTCCTGGAGCTGGCCAATCACAGAGGTCTTGGCAATCGCATCATGCTTGATAGACATCGTGCTTATATGTTCCGCAGGAAATGGGAGGTTCGTCTCGACTTAACTGCTCGCGCCGTTACTGATGATTACGTCAAGAACTTTGAACGTTAAGAATGTTAAGAATTGATTTTTACTCTTTGCGCGCTACGTTCCTAACGTAGGGAAGAGGAGTATATAAGATCAGTGTAATATTGAGGACCGACCGACCGACCGACCGACCGACCGACGACCGATTAACGACCGACCTCTGTTTCTGGTAGAGCCTTCCTTGAAGAACTTCAAACGTCCATATCTCCATAACGGTGCTAGATAGACGCATGGTCACTAAGGACCACCCATAGAAAGTCGACCCCCGGGAGTCGAATGGTCACATGACCGATGACGTCACGTGACCCCAAAAGGTCAAACTCGTGACCCCATTATTTTTAAGGCGCCATATCTCCGTAACGGTGCTAGATAGACACATGGTCACTATGGACCACCGATAAGAAGTCGGCCCCCGGGAATCGCATGGTCACGTGATTTATAGAAACCTCTCATATGTAGCCAAAAATTTAAATATAATGAAGTCATACTA
>Ga0209367_1006333_pt1 | contig 16389 bp, 20 predicted proteins | sample WorMetLIZISLAND2_FD_187412 | JGI IMG/M metagenome (GOLD analysis project Ga0209367, IMG submission 187412) | Marine gutless worms symbiont microbial communities from Max Planck institute for Marine Microbiology, Germany - Olavius geniculatus... ... | reverse complement strand
TTTCAGCTTGATTTTGATATTTGCCATAACCAGGCTGTGATCCGAATCTATGTCTGCACCCTGAAAGGTGCGGCACTGCTGCACTGACGTTGCCCACTTTCTTCGGATCAGTATCATGTCAATCATTTTTCTCGTTTTTTCCGTCATTAGATCGCCATGTCCACTTCCTGCAATCCTTTCGTTGAAACTTCGTGTTGCAGATCATCATGTCGTGTTCTAGCGCAAATTCTAGCAGCCGTTCTTCACGGTCGTTCTTGTCTCCATATCCAAACTTACCCATGACTTTCTTTCATCCATTGTTGTCGTTTGCAACCTTTGCATTCCAGTCACCTGCAACGATTACGATATCCTTCTTCGGTATGTCGTCCGGCGTTGTTTTCAGGTCTGCGTAAGGACTGGTGAAGGACTAGCTCCCCGCCGGTTTTCAAGCCAGAATTTTTATGTTCCCGGGGTTAAGCTCCGCTACACTTCCCCGAGCTCGGAGTAGAAGAGCCAGTCTATCGTGTTTTCCTGGTTAACCCGCTGGACACGTGACTGTCCTGAGGCCTGGCAATTTTGAGGGTTCCGACCGGGAATCGAACCCAGGACCTCTCGCTTTGGTGAAATTGACTAAGCACTAGTGTTTATGCACTACCATAAACAACAAAAAATTGAGCTAATGCTCACGAGATGTGCGAAAGCTTATAACAGTTCAAATTGCTTTCGCTTCTCTTTAGCCATTTCGTCGCAACTCGCTTTAAAAGTGCGCGGCACAGATGAAAATTGCAAAAAAAACAATGAAAGCCTTTATATTTGGAGTTAAAGGTCTTTTTACATCATCGATGTTGATATGACTAAAAAGCTCGTTACTAGGGCTTGTTGTGACTAGCAACATATTTATGCGTATCTGCAGCCGTTTTTATGGTAGACTTGCCAACAGCCGTAAAATAACGATTTTATGGGGTACCGCTCCATGATGCCCTCATGCGCAGGTTTCCTTAAACGTAGTTGGTCGAAACTTGGACTGTTAAAAACTACGCTCAATGGTAAAAATTTTATGTGCACCTAGTATAGGCCTATCTGTAAGAAATTTGGCGCAATTCGCTCTAAAAATCTGTCTCGCAGCCCAAAATCGCCAAAAAATCCATAAAAACCCATTTTTTCGTTCAGCGTCGTTCAAGGTCATTGAATTCGGTGGCAATTAAGAGCCAGTGCACGACTTCCTATTAGTGATTAATAGTAACCTAGGCCCTATCTCGCATCATTATTAATATACAGCAACTTATTGGCTAAAAATCGCAATTTTTTTACTCCCTCATATTTAGCGCCTTCGTTCGGGGTGACCCCTTTCGAAGTTATAAAAAAGCTTTACAGTTCCTGAATAAACTTTTTCGTGCAGCCGACGTTAAAGATTTGGTGATTTTAGCTTGCGCCGTTTTTGACTGATCTACCCGTGTAACGGACAGACGGAAGGACGGAAGGACAGAATTGTGATGGATAAGACATGCTAAAGCAGTAGCTGCTTTCGCGCTTATAACTTATTTGAAATAAGAAATTGAATGGTCGATTGATGGTCAGTTGTATCAGGAATGTTCGTGCCATTTTTTTGGGATTTGGTAAATCTGTCTTCAAGAAATAATTAATAATGCCTTTGATTTTTTTTGACACTGAGTGTATATATACTGTATATAAATTTAAACTCATATTCATACTGGTTTTTAGCTAGCTTTATGTACAGACACTGCATATTGGCTCACCTAATGGTTAACGATTGTTAATGGCTTGCGGCTGTGATAAGACTGAATTTACCACAATTTACCATAAATTAAAAAAGTATGAATAATTAACTGCGCTTCTTTTATTAACACCGCTGTAAACTCAATCAAGTTGCAGTCAATAATGTTGGGAATTTTTTTTAATGCAGCGTATATATACTGTATATAAATTTAAACTGATATGCATACTGGTTCTTAACTTGCTTTATATATAGACACTATTGGTTTATGGCCTAATGCTTACATATTGGCTCTATTAATGGCTAATGACGGTTATTGGCCTGCAGCTGCAGTTGATTTTACCATAAATTAAAAACGTATAAAAATAACTGTTTTTTTCCCTTGACACCAATGTAAGCTCAAGTGTCACATGCGAAAATCACCATAGCTGTTTTGAAGTCAATGCATATTTTGCAGACATAGCTGGTTGAGCAACATCAGCATTCATGATTAGTTATTAATTGTTTATACAACAATTTGTTGACATTGAACTAGATTTGCTAAAGTTATTTGGAAATTGACAGGAGTAAGGTATTTTAGAGAACAGTGTATAATTATGAGTTTGGCACTGAGGCTGTCTCTGCATACATAGTGCATAATTTTCTATAAATATTACTTTTGTGCTGCTGCTGCATAGTGTATGCTGTTTGTGAGATACCAATAGCACACATTTGTGATAACTGTAACAGAATCGATGCCATTGGCGATGTTAATGTTCGACCGAACGCTGAGCCACATCATAAAGCCAACGTCGACGTAGCGGTTTGATCAGTCGCAGAGCTGAACATTCCTCTTGCTATCACACACAACGATGACAGTGCCAGTGACGAAGTTTGACCAATTACAGAGCCACACAGTCTTCGGCCAATTGCACGCCATGCTGCCAGTGCCTACATATGCTGACATACAACCAATCACTTCGTGTGGGTCCGGGGATGTAAAATAGACCCACTCTGGTTTTGGCCGGATGGGGTACACAGTGTTTGAGCCAGGTTTTTAGTTTTGTATTGGCATAGTTAGATTGTGCATGTGTGCATTTTTTGTTAGTTATCAATAATGTTTGTGTGTGTATGTACGTATCAGCACATTAGAGTTTTTTACTGATAATTCGCTATATAAATTTACATTTGACATTGACATTGACATGTATTTTATTATGGTATTGTATTTTTGGTTTTGTGTTGGTTTGTTTTTGTTGTTGTTATTTTTTGTCCATATTAGTGCAAATTATTGCCTGCAGACAGTTTTCGAAATGACCTATACTGTGCCTGGCTGGAAGACTTTTAACTGCACTCACTCTTCCCTTACGTACAACTAGTCATTCAGTCAGAGTATTCCCTAGCAACCACTTTCTTCAACATGTGTGTTTCAAGATATTTTTTGCGTGCCATGCAAGACTGTGTGTCGCCACAGATCTGTTTTAACTGAATTTTTTAAAACAAAACTTACAATCTGTATAGTCAGATGCAGCTTTTGCTGTGTAGCACTTTCTTACCACAATCTCACCTCCACCTTCACAAGTGACAATGCTGTTGTGCTTGAAGTTGCATTTGTTAAGTTTCTGCAACTTCACTTTCCATTCAAGGCTACTCTTAGGTAACATCAGAATTTTTCTGATAGCCTCTTTGTCTATATGCACATTAGTTCGCTGTCGGTGTATGTTAGATTTTATTTGCGCAGTGTTAAATGTATAGAGATGGATTATGCCATAAACTTGCTTACATCCAAATCTTATGCTTGCAAAATACTTACTGTACATAGCTACGTAGGCCTACTGTAATATAGTTGGCTTACTTTTTTAGTTATAGTGCCATAACTGCAAGTTGATGTTTGCTGATACTCATATGCTTTTAAACATGTCAGTTTAGTTGTTACAGTTTTACTGTTGTTGATCAGGTTGACTACATGTGCATTATATGTTTTTATTTTATAACACGTTACATTAAAACATTTGATGCTGCATAAAATCATTTGGTTTTGCTCCTCAAAAAAGTCTTGGTCTTGGTCTCAAAAAATCCTGTTTACATCATTGTTCATATTTCATTTTTATTAGATTTGCTGTTTTTTTTATGTGCAATGTCTGGTGCAGTATTATTTTGGCACGCTTTTAACATTTGCACATTGAGCAAGCAGTATATTTTATTTTTTGCCTATGACAGCACGTACTAGCTATATTAATCCCGTCTTTCTGTTTGTTTGTCTATCCGTCACAACCCGGTATTGAATTAAGAACAGTTAATGTAAAACTTTTTTCAGTGTATGACTATGTAAGGTTTTTTAGTTTTTTGTGATAAAATTTCATGCCATTGGGTGAAAAAATTTCTAAAACGAGGATGTCATAGAGTGGTACTTTTAAAGAAATTATTACTTTGTTGCTACTGATTTGCCTATTTCTTTCAACATGCATTGATATTATTGCACGTAGATAACAACACCAACGCTGTTGCAAGTATTGTGAGCTACAGCTTAAATTTCTTTTAATATAAGCTTTAATTATAATGTGCAAATTAAAATGCATCACTCGTCGTTATCACAATGAGCTGTCAACATTTGATTGAGACTATGCACTATGATATTTGTATTTTATTGCACGTTCATCATAGCCATATAATTTGCCACTGTTTGCTGGCCCACGCACTTTGGTGCTTTTGACTGAATGCTAACATAACAGTATTAGCTTTGTTGTTATATTTGGTTTGGTGCAGTATTATTTTGGTGTGTGCTTTAAAATGTTGTTATGAGCACTAACTAAGCTTATTAATCAAAGTGCTCAGTGTTTTCAGGCAGTCTTTCTTTCTTTATCGTATGCAGTTGACTCGGCGCAGCCACTTTTTGGCAACATCAGAAGCGATGTGAAGTTCCAGTAAACCACCATCAAACTTGTTCACAGGACAGTCGTTTACGATGTGCGACATAGATTGAGTGTCGCCACAAAGGCACAATTGGCTATCGGTATAACCTTACTGACGGAGACTTGCTGCACATCGTCCAGTGCCTGATAGGAAACGATTTAATAGACACCACGCACGTCTGGGAAGATCATAGCCAGGAACGAGATCTGTTGGGTCATCAATGATAAAAGAGTTAACTGTAGGATTAACCTCCCACGTCTCTGTCTATAATTCCTTAGTTGAAGACCCCGTGTGTATGGGCCATATTGGTCGACAGGACTGCAAGCGAGACGTCGGGTGATGGAAGATGTTTGAGTAAACAGGAAGGTGTGGCTTGGCCTGTATGTTTTGAATGAACTTAACAGTTGTCTCGGTACGTCTGATAGCTAAAGGAGCAATGCTTGACAACACTGGAAGCCACTGGAGTGGAGTTGGTTGTAAAGTTCCAGAGATGATTCGCATGGTTTCATTAAGTTGCCTGTCAACCAACTTGGTGTGGGAAGAACGGCCCCAAGCAGGAACATACTATTCAGCAACGGAATATCACAGTGCAACTGCAGAAGACCGGAGAGTTTGAGCATTGGCTCCCCAAGCTGTACGAGCCTGTTTAGCGACTGTATTGTTCCTTGACTTTAGTTTAGCTGCAGTCTTTGTTGCGTGGTGTTCGAAAGTTAGAGAACTATCCAGTGAGACAACAAAATATGATGAACAGGGGTCATGGTTGATCCGTCAACCATTCATGTAGATGTTTAGTTCTTTCGAGGCACGTCTGTTGTTGAGATGGAAGACATTAGATACTGTTTTCGTAACGCTTGGCGTGAGTTGCCACTGAGCACAGTAATCTGAGATGCTGGCGATGTCTGAATTTGAACCACTTTCTAGGTCTGAAAAGCTCTGGCCTTGCAACCCAAAACAAATGTCATCTGCATAAACAAATTTCCGAGAGGCTGTGATTGGAAGGTCGTTTGTGTACAAGTTAAATAGTATCGGTGACAGAACAAAGCCTTGTGGTAATCCATTTAACTGTTTCCTTCGGGCGCTAACTTGATTTCCCATGTGGACTCGAAACCGACGTTCTTCAATATAAGCCACAGTTGTAGACCTGGTGTGCAAACTAGACAAGTGACTTTGATTTCAGTTAGCTTTCACAATGTGTGAGATTGTTTGATGTGTGATTTTTGCTTTCGTTTTAGTTTCAGGCGAAGAGTGTGTCTTTGTATGCTAAATTGTAAGTAAACCTACAGGGTGGGCTATAAGAATGGAGTTAATATTGAATGTTGTTTATGTACACGTTTATGTCTTGGTCTTTAATCTAATATTTAACACAGTGTAACGACACTCTTTGGGAGTCATATATTGTGTGGTAATCCCTTTTTCGCATTTTGTGTTGAGTATAACAATGATCAAATGTTAACAATTTATCAACGTTTGGCGAAGATATAAACCAGACTTTTTGACTCACACTGTGATGTCTAGCGCTTTTGTCTTTTGTGACCAAAATAGCATTTTTTTGTTCAGAAAATAGTTTTTGAGCATTGCAATTAAATGTGTTCTAACGCATATAAACTATTAGTTACTCAATAAACATTTGTTTTACTTGGTTGATTTGTCAGTAACTTTAACCCGCCTATTACCGTGGGGTCAACGTTGACTTATGCGGCAATCTGGGCCCTTCAAAAGTTTCAACGTTGGGTTTTTTGGCTGCCCGGTCACGGTATTGTCAGACCATAGCCCGTTGACTTTCTTAACTCAGGCTTCTCCACGTAGTGCCAAGCTGATGAGGTGGACCTTGGCCTTAGCAGAGTTTGATGTTACTTTTAAGTATAGGGAGAAAAAGAGTAATACTGCGGCGGATTTTCTCTCCCGTATCGGTCCGCATCCTGTGGAGTAGACTATCCCTGCTGATTGTGCATCCCACCTAAGGCACCAGAACTGCATAACTGCAATATATGTATTTGTTTTGTTTGGTGAGACTATCCGTGCCGAGAGTCGTGAAGATGTCAAAGACTCCGTGCATCTTCTTGGGCGGCGACGGAATGTCACGGTCGAGCAGCCTGCACGGGCCAGCCACGGTGATCACGTGACCGCGACCGCGTGCTGAGCGCCCGTAACACTGACTGGACCCGGCACTCGCCGCCTAGTTGTAGGACGAGTCGGACACGCGTGCGATCCGTGGGATGCACGCTGTTTATGTTGATTTGTTTTAGGCTGCCGTGGAAGGTTTAAGTCCTAGTGTTATGTTGTTTAGGCAGGAGTTATAAACGTAAGGCCTAACGTGGTAGAGTTAGTATAGAATTAGTGTAGTTTAGCTAGGAGTCGAGGCGGCGAGTCGAGTTGTGGGACTTTGTTGCGAGACTTTAGTGTATTGTCGGTTTTTTTTGTATGTCCGTCTGTCCGTTTGTCTCTTTGTTTATCCCTTTTTCTGGACTGTTTAAATCGTTGTTTGCTTTGCGCTAGTCGTTAGTATTAATAAAGTTTGCTTCAGCTTTTAAAACATTGTGATGTTCGACTTTTTGGCTTAGGCATCCTGACAATAGTTACGCCCGAACGCCACATATCTGGTGTCAGAAGGTAAAACATAGTCACACATCAGGTGTTAAAAAACTAAGGCACCATTTAAAGCGTTCAAAACATTTAGAATTATTTCGTGTTGCGAGGGCTTTATTTTCGTATACTGTCGTTGTTAGTTTTTGTTTTGTCCAGACTTCGACTGGGAGGACACCTGCTGACTAGATCTCATACAGGTGCGCAGACTCAGTCGGAGGCAGACTCAGTCAAGTGCTGCTGACGTGTCAGTCGAGTGACCAGGCAGGCACGAGATAGACCAGACAGTATACGTGTCCACTCAGTCTCTCGGCGACCACCAGTCAACACGTGTGGCGCTACAAGGCCGTCTAACCTGCAAGCCTATTCATTGGCGCGGCAAAGTGTCTGGCTCTACACGTATTCAGCGCACCAACTCTGTGGCAGTATTTAAGTATCTACTCCACTAATTACTATGATGCGGGAGAGACATCCCATGCTGTAATACTTTTATCCTCTAGTACTTAAGCTTGGGTTCCGGGGAAAGTATAATTGCAACTTGCCAAAAAGAAGAAGGAAGTCCGTACGACTCACCGCAGAAGTATCAGAACCAACTTTTAGGCTTGTCATAAGAAGGGGGAAGTCCATACGATTAAATATAGAAGTATTGGAACCAACTTCTCGCAACCACACAAACCAGGAGGCAGAGCTGTACTGCCACTCAACGCGTCCACAGGTGGCGGATAGTGGAAAGATCTCTGGCAACAAAAGTCAGCTGCGAAATAAGCGGATTGGGATAACTCAGTCTGTCGAATAAGCAGCCGCGGACCAACAGCTGGGAAAAACTCAGGTCACCCTAAAAAAACGCCAACTGAGAAGGGAAGACCATACGACTAGCTACAGCAGGAGTATTGGTACCAATTTCAAAAGGCGCAAAGCCAGGGTGCCAGATGCATGCCCAAATCTTCTGGCAAAAGCAGCAAGCCAACACGTTTAATAAGGAGGGAAAACTGTACGTCTAGCGACAGCAGAAGTATCAGTAGCAAACGCTAAGGCAACAGGAACAGCCAGCGCCAGACAGACACACGGCTGGGGAAGGTGGGATCTTCCCCAGCAGCCGAAGTGGCTCTCACAGGCTATAAAAGGCCACCCAAGCACTACTTGAGGAAGGAAGACCGTACGACTAGCTTGTGCAGGAGTATCGGTACCGGCCTCAAAACCATAACTGTGGGGAGGTGGGATCTCACCACAGTAGCCAAGTGGGCTCATAAAGGCCGGGAGAAAAGTATGAGAAACTTACTCCCCATATGGCCCCCACTCTCTCAAGAACACTTTATGAAATGAGCACTTTAACGATACAAGCAAAACGGAACCACGCATCCTGCACGATCAAAACCGGCAGGGACAGGGTTTCCAGGGGCATCGGTGCTCGGCCGTGTGGTCGCCAGCGTGGGGTCGTTACCGGCAACGGTAGTACCAGGTTAGCTACCGGGGTCGTCAACAAGCGAAAGCCAACCTGTCCCAGGCCTCGGAACGACAAGCGACAATTGAGAAAGTCGATCCAGTTTGGCACCTGGAATGTGAGAACAATGACCACCGATGGCAAGATGGAAATTGTTGAAAACGAGATGACAAAGTTGAGTATCAGTTGTCTCGGTTTGTCGGAAGTACGCTGGACTGGTAAAGGTCACTTTGTGACAGATAATGGGAGTATGATCATATACTCGGGTAGTGAAAGAAAGCATGAAGCAGGAGTCGGAATGATCCTCGACAAGCAGACATCGGTTTCCATGCTCGGGTACAACCCGATTTTAGAACGTCTGCTAACCGTCCGACTCGCTGCTAAACCATGGAATGTGACATTGATCCAAGTGTACGCTCCGACGAACCAGGCGACTGACCAAGAGAAGAATGGCTTTTACACGAGCTTGCAGCAAGTGTATAGACAGGCATCGAAGCAGGACATTGTCCTGTGGTGGGTGGTGATTTCAATGCCAAAATCGGTGAAGGGGCACCGGTCGGCAAATTCGGGCTAGGCCTCAAGTTTGCCCAGGCAAACGGCTTACTAGCTACTAATGCTATGGTCAGACAGCACCCGAGACATCAGTACACTTGGTGCGCTCCGGGGTGTGCCTGCCGGAATTAAATCGATTACATACTGGTGCAAAATCGATTCAAGACGAGTGTGACCAAATGCAAGTCATGTCCAAGTGCGGATGCTGACACGGATCACACGCTGGTCCGGCTGAAATTCAAGCTAAAACTGCACAAAATAAGGAAAAACAAGGCACAGCCTCGCTTTGACTTTTCTCAAGCGGAGCGGTTTCAGCTTGAGCTGCACAACCGGTTTCAACTGTTGGATACTCCAGATGCAGCCGACCCATCGAACTGTGTTGACGCAAACGCGCAATGGAACCAGCTGAAAGCCATTTTAACAGAAACGGCGGAAAGGACCCTAAACAAACAAGTCCGGACCGTAAAGAAAGAGTGGATCAAGCCCGAGACTTTTGCCTTGATGGAAGAGAAACGCAATTGTCTCAGAAGCGAGCCAAAATACAGGGAACTAAAACGTTAAATACGCGCAAAACTCAGGCAGGATAGAGCCGACCATTTGAAGGGAATATGCGAGGAAATCGAGAAAACTGGCAAAAAGAATAAATCGAAAGTCTTGTTTCAAAAAGTTGATTGATTGACAAAGAAAGCATGTCCCAAAGTCAAAGTGATATCGGACCAAAATGGTGGCACACTGACAGAGAGCGCTGACATATTAAAAAGATGGCGAGAGTATTGCGAGACCCTGTACACCAGCACTGACAATGACACATACGACTTGGAACCTGGTCCAGCAGAGCCGGTTCCAACAGTAGAAGAAGTGAAAAAGGCACTCGAATCCACAAAGAGCGGGAAAGCGGCAGGACCGGACGGCATACCAATCGAGTTACTCAAGCTGGGAGAGGATTCTGTGGTTAAAGCAATGCATCGCATTATTGTGTGCGTTTGGGAAACAGGAAAGTGGCCAGACGATTGGACCCAGTCGACTTTTGTGCCACTCTACAAGAAAGGTGACCCTTCAGTATGTGCAAACTATAAAACGATATCTCTGACATCCCATGCAAGCAAGATACTACTGAAGGTTATCCTCGAAAGGATCTCACCCAAAACGGAATTCAAAGTGGCTGAGGAACAAGCAGGTTTCAGGCCACAGCGAGGTACGTACAATCACTTTTGCAGCCTTAGAATCCTCACAGAAATAGCTTGGTCCCGACGGCAGCCGCTGTACATGTGTTTCGTAGACTTCGAGAAAGCCTTTGACAAAGTAAACCACAAAAATCTGTGGAAGGTGATGGTGGACATGGGATTCGCAAAACATCTCGTCGCCCTCATACGAGCGCTATACGAAAATCAGAAATCAAATGTCCGTGTTCATGAAGAAACAAGTGGTTGGTTCTAAGCCAAGCAAGGAGTGAGACAGGGGTTCATTCTGTCCCCTTACCTCTTCAACCTGATGGCTGAGCTGTTAATGTGCAAAGCACTTGACGGTTTCGATGGAGGGTTTAAGATTGGTGGAAGGTGCATCACCAATCTTCGGTATGCAGATAATATTGTACTAATCGCCAGTACAGAAGAAGAATTACAGGATTTAGTCAACCGCTTGCATGAGGCAGCTGCTGAACTGGGCATGAAAGTAAATGGAAAGAAGACCAAAGTATTGAAAGTTTGTGATGATCCGAAACCAATAACTGTGACGGTAGCTGGATACACCCTGAGTGAAACCAAGTCGTTCAAATATCTTGGTGCAAAGTTTAACTCCGAAGCGTCATGTGACGAGGAAATCAAGTCGCGACTTGCAATCGCGAGGCAGAGACTGGGCGAGCTAGTTTTAATTTAGAAGTCACGTACAGTGAGCAATAAACTAAAAGCTCGACTCATCAAAGCATTAATCTGGTCTATCGTCACGTACGGCTCGGAGCCATGGACACTGAACAAAGAATTATGTGAGAATGTAAAGGCGTTTAATATGCAATGTTACAGACGTGCTATGCGCATTTTCAACGAACGAGAAGGTTCTACGAAGGGTGGACCAAGACAGGGGCCTGTTGGGGCAAGTGAAATCACGCAAACTGAAATACTTCGGTCACACAACGCGACACGAGAGCTTAGAGAATTATATCATGCTGGGCATCATGCCTGGAAAACGTCGACAGGGGGGAAGCAATGGATCGACGATATCGTTAAGTGGGGCGACAGGAGCCTGGTTGAAATGGTAAGACAGGCTGAAAACAGAAAGGGTTATCGATGCTTAGTTTATGAAGCCGCCTACGCTCGTACATCGGGCACGGCAAGCTGATGATGAAGCTATCATACACTTTATTCAGTTACTTTAATTGGTTTTTTAGTATCTTATTAGTACTTTTTTGCAATGAATACTTTGTCTGATTAACAACGTGAATTCATTAAAAAAATGTGTGATGACCGCTTAAAGGAAAAACTTAGTGCAGCGGGTATTCCTGCAAGTGTAACGGATACTTTCGCTAGACCGGCATTGTTGGACCTATATAGTCAGTTGGTAGCTACAGGACGTAATAAACTATCGCCTGCTACAGCTGAGACCTTGTCTGATATTGAACTAAAAAAAAGGCGCTTAGATTTAGAGGAGCGTAAACTTTCACAGCAAGCAGAACTAGAAAGAGAACAAAGAGCAGAGCAAGCAGAGCAAAGAAAATTAGAAAGGCTTCGACTTATTGAACAAACTGAGCACAGGAAAGTACAAGCACAACTTGAAAGTAAAAGATTAGATCTAGAAATCGAGCGCGTGGGTCAACAAACTGCTAGTGCAAAAAGTCCAACAGCCTAAAACGCTATGGCGATGCCTTACGCGGTATTTTAAGTCGTATGCCTAACGATCCTGCTAATATTCCAGCATTTTTCGATAATGCCGAACGTGTCTTTAAAGACACGGATATTTTTGCCAATTACCAAGCGCAGTTATTAATGCCTTATTTGACAGATAAAGCCCGTGCTATGGTAGGGCGAATGGATTAGAAAAAGGCATCATGCTTACTTTTTAGAATCTTATTAGTACTTTTTTTGCAATGGATACTTTGTCTGATCAACAACGTGAACTCACTAAAAAATGAGTGATGACCGCTTAAAAGAAAACATTGCTTTAAGTAAAAGCATTGCTTTTGCGTGAGTATAAATTAACTCCTTGGCCATACCGTAAACGTTATGAGACAGCCACAAAACAGTCCGGTAAAACATACGTCATGTTTGCATGTAGATTATCTACTATGCTCAACTATTACATTGCAAGCAGAAATGTGAAAACATTTGACGATTTGAAATTTTTATTAGTCGCTGACCACATTAAAAATATGCTATCACCGACCTGTTTTCAACAAGTTCTCGCAGTTGAAAGTACAGAGAAAGAAGGATGGCAGGCACATAATACGTTAGCTGAGGTTATAGACAGATATACGTTTTGAAGATGAACCACAGACAAGTGTAAACCAAGCTTATGTCTACACTCCACAAGTTAAACCTGTGTACAACCAGAAAACAAGTTTTAACAAAACACAGGAACAGAATAAACCAGAACGCAGATGCTTTCACAGCGACAGCAAACTACATATCATTAAGGACTGTCCACATTGTAATAACAAAAAGAAAGATGATGGACATGTCAAAACGAAACAATTCACAAATAGCTCACAGAAGAAGTCGGCTCTAGTTTATACAGCAGTAACAGTAACTCCTGCAACTGCAGAGCCTGAACGTAAACAACATACAAAACCAACTCAAGATGCTACAGTAATGCACATAAATATTGCACCTATGCATAGCAGTGAGGAGGTAGTACAACTGAACAATACCAAGATGCGTTACGCAAATGTCCAAGCAGACGCGCAGATATTTCGCGAAACTACAGACCACACATAGGGGTAAATACAACATCACAGATTTGACATACATCGACGTACAGATTGATAAACTGTCTAGACCTGTCAAAGCCTTACATGACTCTGGAGCAATGATTTCGGTAATTCATCCCAAGGTTATGGAGAAGATCAGTCCAAACATTTCATGTGATGGTAAAATCAATTTACGCGGTCTCTTTGGTGAACCGGTAAATGCAGACTTAGTAACAGTTTTTGTGAAATCATCTAACTGTTCTGCAGACTTTATCTTAGTTGTAACGGCGATGACTTCGTTTGCAAATACAGATCTCACTCTCACAGACCAAGTTGCGCAAGCACTACTGTCCAGTAGAGAGAATGAATGCAACTCTTCTATTGTAACAAATCTTCGTGTACATAATGACGTAATCACAAACACATCATATGATACAGATACAAGCGAGTCAGAGGACGATTCTAGTACAGAGCAATCACCATTGCAACGTAAAGAAAGCACACCGTTAAAAGCAGTAACAAAGAAACAACTGCTTCAAGAACAAAAATAAGACGCAACATTATCTGGCAGTTGGAAACTGGCAGAAAAAGGCAAAGGTGGTTATTGTATCCAAAATGGCTTGTTGTATCATAAAGCTACTGTTGCTGGCCAGTTGTGCGAACAACTGTGTGTTCCTCTCAGTCGTAGATTCTAAGTCTTGACACTTGCTCATGAAGTTTATGGTGCTCATTTAGGTCCCAAAAAAACAAAAGATCGAATCCGTCTAACGTTTTTATTTTCCAACTCTTACTTTAAATTGCAAACAACATTACAGAACTTGTGAACAGTGCCAGAAACGAGCAAGGACCACTGTACGCGATCGTGTTCCGATCTCACCTATTCCGAGGGCTGATAAGGTTTTCAGTCATTGGTTCATGGATTGTTTGGGACCACTTTTTCCAAACCAGAATGTACGTTTTAATTATTGTTTGGTACTTTGTGACAGCAATAGTCGTTGGCCAGCTGCGTACCCACTACATTCACTGTCGGCCAAATCCGTTTGTGATGCTCTTTTGACCCAGTTTTCGTTAACAAGGGTGCCAGATGTCATCTCGTCGGACAACGCGACAAATTTTAGAGGCAATTTAACCACAGAATTCTTGAAACGGCTTGGATGTTGCCCAAGATTTTTGACTCCAGCTCATCCACAAGCTTGCGGTTTGGTGGAACGTCTGGTAAGCTCGATCAAATCAGCCATATCCAAGGTTGCTATTGACCACCCAAAGCAATGGTATATTCACTTGCCTTGCATCTTGTGGGCCTTGAGAGAATTAGTAAACGAGACCACTGGTGTTTCTCCATGGTTGTTAGCTTTTGGTCGTCTACCCAGAGGGCCATTGGAGTCTTGAAAGACACCTGCACGGGGGAAGAGGATGTACCATTGAGTCTCGGGAAGGGAGTCGTAGAGTATCTCCAAGAGCTCCGTGAACGCCTTGGTGACGCAGAACGATACGCTTCTGAACATACTGATAAAAGGCAAACTCAATACACTACCCGTTACAATCATCGCAGTCAAGACAAAACTTTCAATGTTGGTGAACAAGTTTTTATTTTAGTTCCAAACAGTACATCAAGCACAACCTTCAGGCGTTGGCAATGACCAGCCACAATAACTGTAAAGAAATCACCACACAGTTATATCGTAGAACTGAATGGTTCAAAACACAAAATACACGCAAACCAATTACGTAAATTTTACTGTCGAGCCTATAAAGTATCGTGTAATGTTACTTCGACCATAACAGCAAGTTGCAACAGCGCATTAATATATGAGAAAGACTCAGACTTTGGTCAGGTGATAGTGCCTGAAACCACCTCGGTGAACACGGATAATGAACTTCCAAGTAATCGCATTGAGGAATCCAAACTAGCTCACCCACAACCACAACAAAAAGCAGAGTTACTTTCGCTGTTGGACAAATATGCAGACTGTTTTTCGGACGTCCCAGGTTTCTGTCGCTTATATGAACACGCGATTCCTTTATTAGGCAGTTTCGTGTCGAAACGATTACCGCCATACAAGATACCCGTCGAACTCAAAGATAAAGTTCAAAAACAACTCAGTGATTTAGAAAAACAAGGGTTAATTTGTAAGTCCAACAGCCCAATGGCAAGCCCAGTGGTCTGTGTCCTAAAGGGGAAGGATGGGAAAGGAGGAGTACGGTTAGCAGTTGATTACCGTTATGTAAATCGACACACTGTAGCCGATGCCTACACACTTCCCGATGTTGCAGACATTGTGCAAGAGGTCGGTAAGGCCCGTTTCATAAGTACCTTTGATGCCAAAAAAGGTACTATCAAACAGCGGTCCGCGAAAAAAATCGTTGGCTCACTGCATTCACTTGTGAGTTTGGACCATTCGAATTTACGCGTACACCATTTGGAATGAGGTCCAGTGGTAGTACATTCGTGCGGGCGATGCAACAGGTTCTGCAGCCCATCCGTAAATTCACTGCATCATTTGTTAATGACGTGTCAGTTTTTTTCTGAAAACTGGCGGCATCACCTGAAACATACAGAACAGTTTTTACAACAGATACGTCAGTCGGGATTCACTTTAAACCTCCAAAAGTGTAACTTTGCGTTGAGCGAGGTACTTTTCGTAGGACAGATCATTGGATCCGGTTCTCGAAGGGCCAATCCAGACAAAACAGCTGCAGTAGAAATAGTATCTCGCAGATACTTGGTTTTTTTTCCTATTTTAGGAAATTTATTCCCGACTTTGCGCAACAAGTCATTTGTCAGAACTTACCATGAAGGAACGACCCGATAAGGTAATTTGGGGAGCTAAGGAACAACAGGCCTTTGACCGCCTGAAGACTTTGTTAATCAAAGCAGCTTCAGCTTCTCTGGCAATTATGGACTGTGACAAGTCGTTTACAATTTGCGTCGATGCGAGCGACTATGCAGTCGTCGCAGCGGTAACTTAACCAGATGAAAATAATCAACCAAGACCGGTGGCTTTTGCAAGTCTTAAACTTAGCCCCACCCAGAGCAAATGGTCTACGGTAGAGAAGAAAGCTTATGCGGCAATTTGGGCTTTTCAAAAGTTTCAACGTTGGGTTTTTTGGCTGCCCGGTCACAGTATTGTCAGACCATAGCCCGTTGACTTTCTTAACTCAGGCTTCTCCACGTAGTGCCAAGCTGATGAGGTGGACCTTGGCCTTAGCAGAGTTTAATGTTACTTTTAAGTATAGGGAGGGAAAGAGTAATACTGCGGCGGATTTTCTCTCCCGTATCGGTCCGCATCTTGTGGAGTAGACTATCCC
>Ga0209367_1006332_pt1 | contig 16389 bp, 8 predicted proteins | sample WorMetLIZISLAND2_FD_187412 | JGI IMG/M metagenome (GOLD analysis project Ga0209367, IMG submission 187412) | Marine gutless worms symbiont microbial communities from Max Planck institute for Marine Microbiology, Germany - Olavius geniculatus... ... | reverse complement strand
TTGCACAGAGGTTAACAGTACTTCCTCTGGACACAAAACGATTAACAATATTGCGCACCGAATATATAGCATGAGAACAACTAAGGCCTTTTTTAAACCCAAACTGGTTATCAGTTGAAGCTACACAAAACTGAAGTTGTTTTAACAAACAGTGCTCAAATACTTTAGACATGATAGGACTAATAGCAATACCACAGTGCCGAAAAACGCCACGCTGTAGGTGAAGACGCATCAGCATGCAGACGAAAACTGTGTATGTGTGAACAAACGATCCATACTAATAAAAAGTTAAAATTTCTGAAAACAAAAACTTTACAGGAATTGAGGTGCAAATTTTATGATTTTCGCACACATGCTTACAACAATTATTTATTTCGCTGCTTTGCAGTTGTATCGCAGCAGATACTTGTGTTGTACGCGCACGGATACTGTTAGTGCTAGAGCAGAAACACACTCGCCAGACCACGTGCAGTGGTCATCGCTGCGGCCAGATGGACACTGACAGCTGGTCAAGCCATTCTCACGCACAAACAGACAGACAACGAACAGACATTTGTCTCAGTGCAGCTGTGCATTTGTCTTATTCATGCATGCTTTGACCACATCTAACCAGCTGCATCTCGGCTTGACCAGCAACCGGACATTCTGGGCCGCGATCTGTTGTGCCGCCGCGAGGCCTATAGTATCTCTGGCATGGTGGTATTGATTAAGGTGTCGGATTTGCTATCAACAGATTGATGGTTCGAATCCCGGTCATGTCGCTGCCAAGCAAGATGCAATGTCAACATGTGTGCCTTTTTATCAAGCATTATAATTCGTTACCGCGGAAGGAGTTGTAAGGCAGATTGCGAAAAAAAATGTGATTTCGGATTTTGGTCCAGTATAGAAATACTGGTCGCAAGCTCACTATCGGCTTACGCAACCTATGAAACGGCGCGAACAGGAAAGAGAGTTGAGTTGAGTTCAGCTCTGTCGCTTTGTATTGTACACGCCTTAAGAAACGGAGATGACCACAAAAAACACCAGTATAAGTCAAGCTGCAATAGGCCCCTAGCTGCGAGACAGAGATGCTAACTGACATGCAGTTTTACCTTACAAGCCACAGCAGCTTCAGTAGCTTTAACAGATAGCGTCGACGCTTATCAGCATGGCTTATAGCTTCTAAGCCATCGAATTAGCGGCTTTATCCAGGTCAGGTCGGGTCACGAGTTGGTCAGTACAGTAGACGTGCGTAGGTAGGCCTATAAATAATATGGGATGTACCGCGGATTGCGGTATAGATCCGACATTCATTTCTCGTCAGCGAAATGAGCTATAGACCTAATTTACGTGTCGAGCGGGACATAAAACTCTACTTACTCACTCACTCACTCGCGAATTCGGCTGCGTTGTTGGTTAATCCGGCTGCGGCAAAATTTGTGGCCGGATTAAGGGCGGATTCAGCACAGCAGCTAACCGGCAAGCGGACTGCATGTTTGCAGTCTGAAATAATTGAGTTGTCATAATTTGAATGATTTGTCGCTTCGATGCATTCCTAATTAACCACAGTTGACTTAGCCTAACCGAAAAAGTGACACTACATGATTACGGAGTGTTCGTTGATAGGCTACTATCTTGTTATCGTATATGCCCTACACTTAAATTCAATGTATTATGTTGTAGGCTTATTATTTGACTAATTGACACAGACTGTCGAAAATCGGTGGTTACCGCATGTAATTGTGGCAATTTTGCTCCAGATCCATTTTGATTTCCAGTTCTGACCGGATTTGAATACTTAAATACGGCCAAATCCAGTATGTTGCCGTATTGATGTAAAGTTTTGTTTTTATAGGTTTTATAGGCTTTTATCGGAACAAGTTAATTTTTTGCTTCGCTACATATAGCTACTGTACCATGCTTATTAAGCACGCTTTTATACACGTTGTAAATCATAAATGATAATGATAATAATGATGATGTCAACAGGTCTGTATAATTTTATACTGCAGCCAGCGGTCGTTGATGGCTTGTCGTAAATAGCGACTGAAATAATGACTCGTTGATCGAATGAGTGTATAAAATATACGACCAAGTTTATGCTGCAATTATCTGTTGAATTATCGTTGGCCAGTTCGACGCGATCTGGACAAATATCCCTTTATAAACATCACATAACCTCTTGGAAAATGCCCCTCTTAGGAAAAAAATCTCCCGCTAGTTACTGTCATTATTCCCAATTACAAAGTAGATTTTGGATTATGTCTGCAGAGAGATTTTGTGCTATAAACAAATATATTTTCAGGGAATTTTGTCTGGGAAGTGAATCTTGTGCGATATGTGTTTTGTCTGTAAATTATGTTTGCGAACTGTGGGAAGAGTTGTCCTGCATTCGACCAGATATCATCAAAACCCGGAGCGATAATGAAATACATTTGCTGTGCAGTATATCGTGTATTCTTTGCTTAATATTACTGTGTGCGGAGCTGTAATATAATTTATTTGATGCGGTTTTGCTTTGCGCATTGGGCTATTTCTAGTAGATTCAAGGGCACATTTTTAGCTACTTATTTACTGTGCAAGTGCAATGTAAGGAAGGACTAACAATGCCCAATGACAAATACGTCTTGACCACCTGTTGGCGGACAAAAAGCTGGCGCCGCCACAAATTTTCAACACAACTTGGGTCAAGGCTACAGCCGCACTTTAGTCGCGGTCGTTGACTATCATTTTCTTACCCACGTCACACGTAGTTAACCTCGCTGTATTCAAAAATGACCCTATGTACTAACAAGCTCTGATTTCAGAAGAACAGCTAAGGGCGTCTTTAGATTGAAGGCGAAAACCTGCGCTGGAATTTTAGAGTAAACGCTCACCGACTCCATATCAGTAACGTTCAGAAATTTTCAGCTAAGCTTGGGCCTACAAAGCTTTTACGCTTGCTAAAACGTGGATGCTGATTTATTCTGCAAATACCACCGCATAAGTTTATCTTACACAGCTGTTTGTTCGAAGATGGCTTGATCGAGCAAATGTTTTGTTTTGTTTTTTTCACATTCACAACATTAATGTTAGTGTATTTACAGCATTAATAAGTAAAAATAGATATCTTACATGTGTTTGTTACTTTAACTAGTTAACTTTATTCATTACAAACTTGTTTAATCAAAACATACTGAAAAACTTAGATTTGCTGAAACATTCTGCGCGGAACTTTTAGGCCCTATTACAGAGTTCTATTTGAAACTTGAAAACCAAGTACAATGCCAAGGCCATGAGCACTTATATGCTCCATGTATTGAAATTATTTGTAGTGTCGCATTTGATACCAAATGACAAAATTGTGCGACTGCAGCGACATTGCTTAGCCAGCTCTGTAACCCGTACACTGTTGCGATATTTTCGCTTTTCGTGAAACGCGATATAGAAAAGCCCAAAATTCCACAAGACACTTCACTTGAGTGCTTTGAACTCGTCGCTCGCAGCAAACATTGCAACAAACTATAAGACGATGTTTACATGCCCGATAAAGTTAAAACGAGACAAAACTAAAGTAAAACAAAGTCGCATGATATAATACGGATGCGGTGAAAATCAGACTGCATCGTGACAACGTTGCGAGAAACCGGGCGGGGATAATGAAGCTGAAACTGATTTTAGGATTTAGTTTAGGCCTAGTTATTGTAACTTCTATCGCACATGTAGGCGGTGCCTAAATATCAAGCAAGGTCCGCTATGTATAGACTACTAAAAATACCAAACATGGACTAGGCTAACAGACATAAAACATTAGTCGAGCACGCTGCTGTCTGACCTTCGGCAGGTGCTTGTCAATTGGCAACTAACTACTGAGGTTACAGTGTTTGATGGGAGGGAGGTACTAACTACTACTAGTTTAATTTGTTAAACGTTTGATCACAATTATTATCCGAGCTTATTGTCCGTCCGACCGTCGTTGTCCGTAACGGATGTATTGTGGCTAAACGGTAAGTCATAGGGGTTCGGCAATGGTACCATCGGATAGGGCGCTGGCGACTGTCAGTAATAATCATGTCTCCGTTTGCAGCGGTTTGGCCGCATTTTTTAATAAACAGTTTAAAGCTATAAGCAGCTATATCTCGGAAACGGTGAAAGATAAGGCCAAGGATCCAAGGTTACTATTAATCACTAAAAGGAAATCGCATACGCTTTTTCAGATGAGATGAAAATTACAAAATCATCGACCTTGGATGACTTTGAAGGTCACTGACAACCAGTACGGTTGGCTATCTTAGCGACAGCTGGACTTCTTGTACAGAGAAAGTTGTAGTGCTGTTTCGAACGCCATATCATGCTAAACGTCAGTTTAAGTTGTTGCACACCCTTTTTTTTGTTCGAACACGCACATGAGTGCATGGTATTTGCACCGTTGACGAGATGGCTGTCAGTGTCAGATTTCGACCATTTTTGACTGAAGTGCAATGATATTTTGTTTCATCTTTTCTCTAGCGTCCCGTGTGCTTGCTATTTCTTCCTGTGCTGTATATTTGTTTTACTTTTTCCCCTAAACTTTCTACATACGAACGTACAGTATTGTAGACCTTATTGGACTATTTATTTTTTTCTGCTAACTTTTTTGTTTTATTTTTCACATTAATTTGTTTTATTCTTGTTTTTAGTCGTGGGCTTCTTCTTTGCTACTACTACAGGCTGCTTTCTGATTTTCCATATCAGACTACTCTTTCGATCGTTTCTCGTCTCTGTTTTTATTTCCGTTTCGTTCAAAATAGGTTACAGTTTTCTGTGCTGAATTATACAGCGAGCCTGTCTACCAGTTTTCGAGTGCAAATACTCGTATGACATTGTATCGCATTGGCTAGTTTTTTGCGTTTACATGTGACTTGTGACTCAAGTCGTTGACCGGCCTGCAGGCTGCAGACTACAATTAATTTGCTATTAGTGAGTCATTTGATGCTGAAGGACAGTAGACTGGATGTGGGAAGATAGTGATACCGGATAGCATCGTGAAGGCGTGGGACGTGACGTCATAATGAGTCTCCAGGCAAGCAACTAGTCGCAGCTGCTGTCGTTGTCGCTTCGTTGAACATCACTCGTGCACCGAATGACCTCTGATGCCAGCATCCACGGTCGACCGTACAATGCAATAAACGCGCTTATCTTGTTTGCTGGCGGGATGGCTGAGTCATGGACTCCTAGTATGTACTAACATAGGCTATGATTCCGTGGCCGAGTGGTCAAGTTGCCGACCACAGTGCACGAAGGTTTAATGCTGCGTTGCTATTGTCGCCTTTACATGTAGGCCCATGTTACGTATTGATATAACTGATGACTGTACCTTTGATATATAGCAGCGTAATGATTCTTCTCCTTATTAGTAATTTAAAGTACTTGAAATAATGAACTGTTGCTAAAGTCCGTGTATGCCAAATGAGCTCTGGACGAAGTCAGATCGCGAGATGGAGCGTTTTGAGTCGTCCGCCTCCGAAGACGGACAGCGACGGCTCAATCTTGTGATAACTTTGAGTTTCTGAGCTCGTTTCATTTGGTTGATGTAGGCCTACACGGGATACTGGAAAGTGGCGAGTCTGTCATTGTGGTTAGACGGATTCTGCACGGCGCTGTATCAGACTGCGGATCTAAGACACTTCGGACCTCGGCCGAAACGTCTTGCTTCGGACTTAGGATCCAAGTGTGGCTAGCTAAAATGTCTTGCCTCACGTTATGGGTCCGAACTTCCGAAGTCTCCTTCGGTCCTGAAGCAGTGACGCAACTTCACGCAGGTGTGAAACGCAGAGTAGGTGAGGGCACCAAACTGCTGTTTAAATATTTCATGATAATGCTAGCTAATAGGCCTACTTATTATTTAGAACAAAGATGTCAGAACGATGTCTGTAATTACCGGTACAGTTAGGCCAACACATCGCACCGCAGTTCATACCAGTTAGCCTAGCAACTAGCTATAGTAAACTACAGCAGTTTCAGCAAATAAAGCAGTTCAATGAAGACAATGTGATCAAAAAGGTATGTAAAATATATTTTGGCAATTATTGTTTCACGATGCTACTGTTATACAGGGTGCGGCAAAAAAGTTTTTCGCTGTTTTCTCAGCAACCCTTTTAAATTTTAATTTGAAATTTTACAATTTACATATGTATTTACTCAAACGTTCTACATGTACTGCCAAGCGAAATGCGATTCTGTTGAAAAACGACAAAGCTATAAACTTTTTAGCATGACTGACTACCGATTTTTTAGCATTAAAATGTTTAAGCCAAAAATGATACTTAATATTCAAAAACCGGTTATCAGATTACTGCCGATGACGTCACAGTGACGACTTGATAAACAGTAATTTATTTCGTCTATCAATTATCGGAAAATTATTGTTTTTTAAGCAATCGCCGGCTGCCCGCCGGATTCATCTTCCAGCAGGACGGCGCACCATCACACACAGCGCGCAGCACACAGAACTGGCTGCACGCCAACTGTCCAGATTTCATCACAAAGGACCAATGGCCTTCATGTTCGCCAAATATAAACCCAGTGGACTATCACGTGTGAGTTGCAATGTTGGAGGCTTGCCGCAATCTTAAAACAAAGCCAAAAACAGTCGCCGAACTCGAGGAAACGCTTCAGGTTATCTGGGGCAACTTGCCACAAGGACCGATCGATAAGGTTGTGAAAGACTTCTCAAAATAAGCGACTGAAAACTTATGTTGGAGCTTGGAGCTGGTGGTGGACACTTTAAACATTCACAGGGACAATTTCATTCTAACATCTGATCATTAGTTAACTGCGTTGTTTCAACGATGTTATTGAATTGGTGTTGTAGCATGAACATTTTTAATGCTAAAAATCGGTAGGCGGTCATGTTAGGAAGTCTATAACTTTGTCATTTTTTAATAGAATTATATTTTACTGGAAAGTTAGCCGTAAAACATTTTCAGAGATAAATGAGCAAAATTTCAGAATAAAATGCCGAACAGTTGCTGAGTAAACAACGAAAAACTTTAGGGGTTACTTTTTTGCCCCACCCTGTACACATAGATGTCAGTGGTGCGATGCTATGCTGCCGCTCGCAGATCTGTGACGTCACAGGTCCACTTCACAGACTGGACACATTGGGAATGTACAGCGCGTGTCAACCCATCTGTAATTGCCAGGTCTGTAGAGGTACACGCACGCCTGGACACCGTCATAATTCGGCTCTCCCGGCTCCCAGTTGCTGTAACTCATGGCAGTCACTGCGTTGTAACCGCCGCTTGATGTCACATTCCACATGAACGTGGACTCGCCGAAAGAACGATATCCAGCCGTCCAGAAATAATTGCACCCCGTTAGTTCTGATCCTGCAAAATATTATTATCCTACATTCATATCGTATCATCAGATCCTAAAGCTTCGAATTTAGCTGTTAAGGTGGTATATAGAAGTTGTCTGTAAATCACAGAAGACAAGAAAAGAATGACCAGCCTACGTACAGTGCATGTGCCATACTAGGTTGGTTGCTGTCTCCGTCCAGTAGCAACGTGTGACTGAATGAAACGTTTGTCTCAGGTTAAAAAATTGCTTCGAAAAAAACTATGTTCTTAGATTTGAAAACTTTAAAAATCACCAAAGTCTAATTTTTAGTTTTTATTTGTTGCGCAATTTATAATACAAATCAAAATTTATTTTATTTTTAATCTTGATTTGTAAGTTCTGATGTCACGTCATTCACTTGCACACAAAATCTAAAAAAACCTTTAAAATTAAAAAAAAACTTTAAAACCTTGAAACTTTAAAACTTTTCTCCCAAAAGGTATAAGTTTTTCCAGTTCGGTCTTTATGGTGTAAGCGAGGCAATAAAGAAAACGAAAAATGGAAACTGACTGCTAGTCACTGCAAGGTGTTCCTGTGCGTCGTTTACAACGAGAAGATGCGCGTTGCTATGCAGTGACTGACATGCGCTTCCAGCATTGATCCAGTCCATGTAGCGTTTCACCACTTTGTAACAGCCGTTGACTGACCCGATGTATGTGAAGCCAGCGGGGCACCCTGCATACACAAAAGACAATAATTACCGACAGGGCCTACAGAAAAAAACAAGACAAATCGATGAACCAAGACGAGAGTTCTACCAATTTCGTTATTTCGTATGACAATTTGTTTGCGGTTGTGATGTCTAGCAGCAATCGAAAATCGTTCCAAGAAAAGCAGCAACGGTTGCTGAGACGTCAACGTCTGCCAACGCTGCCATTTTTCCTGTTGTGGTCGCAAGGTGTCAGCATTTTATGCGGCGGGGTTTTCCCTATCTGCCAGTGCGTGGCAATGACAGTGGCGCCGACACCTAGGCCTACGTCTATTTTTGGGACAACAAATTTTTCTGAATTTCAAAGAAGTGCGGTCTGGGGAGCATCGTAGCCAAACTTTAAACTACGCCAACGACAGTGATGTTAGAAGAGACGGGGTCCCAGCCGCTGTGCAAATTCTCTAGGACACTAAAGTGAATACAGTCCGCTTAAGATATGTTTTATGTATCTCTATGTATTTGTGGTGCGATGATATCAAGGATTGGACACATTTATCAACAGACGAGTTGCTGCAGTCGACAAAGTATCGCACAGCTTGGAGAAGCTTTGTCTGTCGTGCCGCCAATGTTCGCACCAGCGAATAGTGCACTGATGACGACGATGATGACACGATGTATCTGTGTATGTCTCAGACAACTAATTAGCCTGTGATGACTTTGAGCAGCCTACGGTGCCTACTACAGCTTTTTCACGTTCCTGGTTTGAATCTTAATCTTACCTTTACCGGGAATGGTAGCCTTTAGTTCTTTGACGTCATTCTGCAGTTGAACGTTGGATGACTGCAACTCTGACACGGCCGACTGCAGTTGTGTTATACCGGCCTGTAACTGAGTCGCCAGCTCATTGAGCATTTGTTCCGTGCGATTGCTGCCCTGTGACACAACCATCACGAGCTCACTCAAGACCTGCTCGGTGCTTTTATTGACGCTGTTGTCGACACCCAGACCGCCGACTGCAGCGAACTGCTGCGAGGACATCAAGACGCACAGGCTCAGCTGCAGCAGTAGCAAAGACATCTTGTGTCTTTCCTGCAACAAATTGTAACCACACTATGAAGCAGTTTGCAAGTACACTTCATCAGGATGTGGCCACCAATAGGCCTGTACAAAAGCAACAGTGAGAAAAATGATAGTCATGGCATACTTCAGAAAAATCGCTATATTCACAGCGAATTCAAAGCGTCAATTTACGATCATACTTTTTTTGTACAGGAGCTCGACAAACGGAGCTAGCAAAACCCTCGCTATGCGCGACCATATAACACAGTTTCGAACGAACTTTGCATAGTAACTATTTTGAAACCGCACTTCACTACTTCACTACAGGGTTAACCCGGTCAAGGAGCATGAGCACGTTCTAGATCTAGAAACATACACTATTGACAAGCGCTTCTATCGCTAGAAACTAAAGTCCTTTGGCTACATTGCTGTCGCTGATAGGAGTAGGGCTTATCTTCATTCGCTTTCACACGCAGACAAGTCCAGCAAACCGAGGCAGAAAACAGATTTAAGCATAAAACGACATCTGAAGGTCGGGCATTTTAGAGTAAGCCAAAAAAGGCACATCTGTCACTGAGGCTTAGTGGGCACCAAACCCCGACGAATATCCGCACAAACCTTATACCGCCTATAAAAGTAGAGTTCCCGGGCTACGTTTTTGCTGCTAACGAATTTAAGTGGTGAGCTCAAACAGATACACGCACGATTGGCATAGCAGAGTGTACAATGGCCGTTCAAGGTCATCCAAGGTCGACGATTTACGTATCAATTCAGAGCTCTTATACAACTTCCTATTCTTGATCAGCTTAGTAACTTAGGCTGTATCTCTCACCGTCTCTGAAAAACCAGCGACTTATTGAAAATCGCCAAATTTTCCTGTTCCGCCTTTGTTATACCCAGATTTGAGGTTTTCCCTCTTGCACCAGATCGCTGAAGATAATAGGCATGCGAAGAGCTGAAGCACTGAACTAATTATTATTATTATTATTATCATCATCATCATCAGTTTTAATTTTGGCACTTGGCCTATGTACACATAAAAACACATAAAACACACACCAAAACACACAAGAAACACATAAAGCATGCAAATAAAAGATAAAACTTACTTGTGCAAACTGTACAACTAGCAGTTATTATTTGTATAATAATTTTCTGACCAGCATATATCAACGTAACGCCATGCAGAGTGACGAGATGAACGAACGGACGGACTGACATACTGACGAAAAGTCTGGCTTGTGATGGTGAGCTATCATTCACAAAGTTAGTGAAATTTCGATATATATAGCACGCCATTGCCAAGAAATCATTTCCTGTAAAAGTGAAATATTGTCACTCACCTGAAGCGTTCCTTCTGCCTATCGCAGTCGAGTCGCAGCACTGAGATCAGATCGAAAGAATGTCGAATTTGGTCAATAAAGTTTGAAGCGAGGAATGGGATGTGGGTCACTGTAGCGAAATCACTGACGCGGAAATGTGACATTGTGGTGTGCGCGTATCCGGACTAAGTGCTTGCTTGAGTGTTTAACATTTACCTTTTTCTCTCCCTTCATTAATGTCCCCGCGACATTCTCATCGGACATATCCCACCCGAATATTTTTTTCCTTTCCTTGTGACGTACGATCACTCATCAAAAAATACGGAATAGAAAATGGCGGCCGGTTTGCCGTTTTTAGGTGATATAAGATGCAGAATATGCAGACAGATTAGTTTGCGGCCAAGTAAAAACCATATGCAGGTGACTTTTAATGCAGATAGAAAAGTAGGCCTAGTGAGCTTAGTATAATATACCCGTGACTTAATATGACACTGATTCGTTTGTTTATGCAAAAAATACGTCTATTACTTGCGTAATCTCTTAGACAATTATTAATTGCCACTGCCGCTGTCATAGTAGGTTACTTATAGATCCAATCAAGTCTAAGTTGTTCGATATCTATTCGGGTACAGAAGTCGTTGCTTATTGTTATATGAGACGGAGAATAAGAGAAACTTCGACGAGAAATATCAGATAGATTACAGTGTTTAGGAGGGTGAAATGTCCGCATTTCGCATGCTGGTATCTGCAGTACTAAATTTGGGCCTACTAACTGGTCTGGAATGTTCGTTCTTAATAATAATTCCCAACTTGCAAACGAATTTCAACAAATACATTTTACCTGACTTGTCTCGGGGGTCAGGCATTTTGCTGTACACATTCTGTCTGTCGTTGTATTAAACGAACATGAAAAGAGGCCCAGTGTCCAGTTTGTCTATTCTGGACCAGTTCGTCTGATTTCATAAAGAAATTCCAGTAAACGGTTCTCCCGCATGTGCCATGCCACAATGCAGACACGATATCGCACCGTGCATTGATATCCGCTGGTAATTAACTGACTATTCCTAGCCTGCCTCTCTTCTGCCTTTCATGGCAAGTTTATGATAAACTATTCTGCGAGCTGCTTTTGTCTTCTGCGCCTTTGTTCAAAGTCACATAGCCTACCGTGTTGTTGAACCGTTCGGACCACATTCAGTTAGACCGATTACGTTCTTATTGCTAGAGGGGAAGTTAAATTTTCTGAGTGCTGTTTGGTTACCAGATAGGCCTACATACAGCTTGGTCGTTCCAGGTCTGCAGCATGTAGTGCTGACTTCGTGATCGGAGTCATGATACAGACGGCGGACCAGTTGGCATTAGGGATCCTGAAACTAGAGTTTTTGTGCTATAGCCGACAGTCAGAATTTCGTGATCCTACCTTACGTAGTTATGATGCAGTAGCAGAGTGTGACGGACAGACACACAGACAGGCGTCTTTGCTATAGCTAATGACCAATTCACGTCTACGACGCCGACTGACTCAATTGTTGAGTCGTGTCGTAGGCCTATGTATGAATTGGCCATGAGACAAGAAATCTGCAGATAGCAGATGGACAGTAATAATAATAATCAATGTAAATCCAAAATGTCTTACGTCCGAAGTATCCGGTTACCATTAGACAGCCATGCAGAGAGAGCATGACGGAAACGCTGAAGTGTTGAGTAATAGCCAATAACGGGAAATGTCGAGTAAAAGAAACTGCGACTAACAGCCAAGAACTGGAAACGCCGAGTAATAGAAACGTTGAATAACGGTCACGGACGAGCCGATATGTGCTTGTACAGCGTATCGTGGAAGTGGTCGCTATTCAAAATTAGTTTCTGTTTGCAGTTAGCCATTGTTCGAACATTGTGGAAACTTTGAGTGAGGAACTCCAACACAGTTGGGATGAAAGTATTCAAGACGACTCAACAAACAGTGCCATTCTCATTTTTCTGCTGCGTCTGTAGCGCCAGTATCTTCGGCTTCGTCGTTGTCACATTATTTTTGCGACATACGTTGGGCTAACCCAAGAACTAGATTGCATTTGTTTCGTGTGGTCATGCACGTTTGTGCCATTCATGCGCACATCAAATGTTCGCATCTACGAAGAAATGTGGCATCTGTAGAAGAGAAATTTACTTGCTACCGCCTACTTTAGTTATCTAACTCTCGTGTTTACATGTACTACGATTTTTACTCGCGACAGCATGTAATGCTTCGCATGCTTTGCGCGTCTTAGCCATCGTCGAGGTGTATGTCCGTTCGTTCGTCCGTCCGTTCGTCCGTTCGTCACATTCTTGAGCCGTATCAAAACGGTGCAATCTAGGATCACGAAATTTTCACTGCGAGTTACCACAAGGACTCTAGTTTTTTTGTGACAAAATTTCGTGCCCCTGGGTGATGAGGTTCTCTCGAACGAGGGCGTCAAAGAGGAGTACCTCCGTATCTCCTCCCTAGAAAAAACGTTATTTTGCCGCCATTGGCTAGCTTAGTGTGAAAACGGTTGCAGATATGTACAAACATGTTGTTTTTTGTAACAAACACTGGTCACGGGCTTTTTAGTTTTGTCAACATCGATGAAAAAAAATTCTTAAGCTATTTTTTTTGTATTTTTGGCTGCAGCGCACATTTTAAAAGTAAATTGCGACGAAATGGCTGGAGATAGACCAAGACAACCTGCACATAAAATTTTTTAGCATCAAACGTAGATTTTAGTGATCTTTGTCCCTACCCCCTAGGTTCAATGAGGCCTGCGCACACGAGCGTCAAAGAGGGGTACTTCTCTGAAAAGTGGTTATTTTACCGATATTGGCTCGTCTAGCATGAAAACAGTTGCAGATATGCATAGACATAACAAGCATACAAGCACTGGTGACGGGCTCTTTTGGGATATCTGACCTCAAACAACCTTGAACTCCAAAATAAGGGGTGTTAGTGGGTAGTAGTGATTTCTTTGCAATTTTCTGTTGTGGTGCACACTTTATGGGTGAATTGCAACGAAATGGCTGCAGATAGACCAAGACAATATGCAAACAGGAACTGCTAAAGCTGTTGCGCGTCTTATGAACTTTGCTCAAATTACTTGTTGTCATGTGCCACGCAAACAAACATTATTGCAACCGACTTGTTTTAGCAGTACTGATGATAGAAATTGTGCTTCGGGATTTTTATTAGATATTTGATATTTCAATTAATTGACATTTCTAGTTCACGGCGTTTTTGTTGGCATATACAGTCAGTTACCTTGCGTTTCAGTTACTCAGCCTTTCCTGGCCCTGTCAAAACTCTATACTCGGCGTTTTTATTACTCGGCGTTTTAGTGTTACCAGCATGACATGCAATGCCATGCATAATCTTACGCAAATTGCAGTGATCCATTGGAATTTACGCGTATTGATAAAACAACCAATCGTGAAGTGGCAAAACGTCATTAAAACGACATGGACAGCAATAAAGAGCACATCGCTACGGCTTGGTTCAGCAGCTGATGTCGGTCACCATGGCAACGAATACGGCGGGGAAATACGGTAATAACACTGTATAGTATAAGCACTGTAAACTACGCGATCGGTGATGGTAACAGCGAGTCCTCATGACGTTATACATTTCTGCATCGAGATACCGCACGATGCTACCTCCATTTCGCTTAATTCCGTTTTGCTTAATCCCAAATTTAACTCCAAAACTAGCTCTAACTTTAACGCGGCTAACACTAACCCTGACCCTAACGTATCCGTTTATAGACGAAATATGGGATTGGGCTAAATGGGAGGATGCCTGTACAGCCTAGCAGTGATAATACATCCGTGCGTTTAAAACGGCATGAAGCATATTACTATATGCTCCAATAATGGTTCGAAATAGACAGCAGAAAAACTCGTAGATTTGTTTGTAACGGTTGTAGCATCAATAGTATCATTGGAAATAAGCTGAACGTATTATTGTGACAGAAAATGTAGGCTAGTTTTGCTTATAGGGCGCGGTAGCACTTGTGGCATACGGTGACTGTAAAACTTGCAACTGAGTGAACTGACTTATATGCTAGTGCTATTATAAAACTTCGCAAAATTGTAAGTTTTAGGCTTATATGGCATGCAAGTTTTTTTTCATTTTTCAGTTTCGTCGCACATCTACAGGCGCCGCCTCATTTTTGAAGACTGAGACTAAGACTGGCAGCATGTTATTGTTACATTGCGTTGTTACGCGCTGCCACTGCAGGCTCTGCAACTGCTCGTAACAATCACGCGTCTGATGCTGCCGCCGCTGCTGCTGCTGCGGATAACATCATGTACTGCAGACTCGGCGCATGTTTTACGCCGGCGTGCTCAATGACGATCGACCATGCCGCCCCGAATTGCAGTGGTTGCGCTACCAGCTTTTTATAGTGACTGAGGATGCAAAGGGCTCACGGGCTGCATGGCCGAGACATTTGCCAAGAGGCATATTTCCTCGCGTTTTACTTGTAAAAGTGAGAAAGTCAGAATAGGCGCATAGGGTTACGGACTGATGTTTAGAGGCACGTTTGAATCTGCAAAAATATAACATGAGTTTTTGGAACACTGGAACTAAACTGCAGTCGAGCTACTTACACCGTGGCCTCGTTTATTAGTCCGCCCGGAAGCGATAGCTTACGGAGCGGACTTATGTTTTAGCCCAGATGTTTTTTATTTATTTTTTTGTAACGCGAGATCTCCGAGATGCGTCGGCCGACCGGCGTGAAATTTTGCACGATGGTCAATACTAGGCCCAATTTTATAATGCCGGTCCAAAATTTTGGGGGACACGCCCCAAAAAAATTTCAGGGGCAAAAAACATGCAAAATTTGGCCCGATTTCGGACGACTTCGAAGTTCGGCGGCGAATATCTCCGAAACAGATAAAGATATTCAAAATTGGTGAGTTACTCTTTCGACATCGATTCCTCCCGCGTTAGGCGAAACAAGTCCGGTGAAGTTTGGTCCAGTAACCTTGGAGATCTTGATGTGGAATCGTACCCACCGAAAGTGCACATTTCGGAAGACCATATTTCGGCCCCTAGGGGGTGCTGCGCCCCCAAATTTTTACACGCGCTAGAGAATCACCAAGTCTTACTAGCGCACCCCCACCGGGGACGGAGGCCCCCCTTACAACTTTTTTCAAAAGGGGGTCAAAAATTGGCTTAAAATGCAATAAATGACCGCCTATAACTTCGGAGTTAGGGGGCGTAGCCCGACGAAACTTTGGCACTTGGCGCGCCTTTAGGTTGGGGTGTTAACGCAAGTACGAAATTTGGGAACACCGCCCCCCCTTAAAATTTGGGAGGGCATAAAACGTACAAAATTTAGTACGTTTTACGACAACTTTCGAGTTTGACCGCGAATATCTCTGAAACTGATGAAGATAGCGACAAAATCTAAACGTTGACGAGAAGGATCATTTGGGCGTTGAACCAAAAAATTGTGTGAAATTCCGTCCACTACGAACAAAGTTATAAGCGGTCATTTTGACCTACCCTAAGTCGCATCTTTGGGAAGACCATATTTCGGCCCCTAGGGGGTGCTGCTTCCAAATTTTTACACGCGATATAGAATCATCAAGTCTTACTAGCGCACCCCCCCACCGGGGACGGGGGCCCCCCTTACAATTTTTTTCAAAGGGGGGTCAAAAATTGGCTCAAAATGTAATAAATTAGCGTTTATAACGTCGGAGTTAGGGGGTGTAGCCCGACGAAACTTTGGCATTTGACGCGGCTCTGGGTTGGGGTGTTAACGCAAGAACAAATTTTGGGGGCACCACCCCCCTTAAAATTTGGGAGGGCAAAAACGTTCAAAAATCGATGCGATTTACGACAACTTTCGAGTTTGAGCGCAAATATCTCTGGAATCGATGAAGATAGCGACAGAATCTAAACGGCGTTGACGAGAGCGATCCTTTCGGCGTTGAACAAAAAAAATTTGTGAAATTCCGTCCACTACGAACAAAGTTATAAGCGCTAATGTTGACCTACTCTAAGTCTAC
>Ga0209367_1006331_pt1 | contig 16391 bp, 10 predicted proteins | sample WorMetLIZISLAND2_FD_187412 | JGI IMG/M metagenome (GOLD analysis project Ga0209367, IMG submission 187412) | Marine gutless worms symbiont microbial communities from Max Planck institute for Marine Microbiology, Germany - Olavius geniculatus... ... | reverse complement strand
TAACTATTTTATGCTACGAAATTGATATCTTTATGTGTTGCCTGTTCTCCGAGACCACTGTAGCTTTGACAGTGTTTGTTTTGCTAGGTAATGTGGTCACACAATAAAGCTCATTATTGTCACGAGTTTACGAGTTTACGACGTACCAATTGCCTGCCTGCAACGTAGCCTACTCTAAACTTATGAGGAAAAGTGGCAGGAGGCCTATGCTGAACGATTCAAAGGAATGTCTCGGTCGCCTCTACATGGCCTTCCTTATGACCTTTTCAAGTTTTACGAAGACGGAACATGCAATAGATTTATTGCGTTTAAGTTTTGCAAACCAAAATACCAGTGGCATAAAAACTAATAAGAATGAGAAAACATATAATTATTATTTTTCAATGTCTTGCCCTGCGTCACGACTCACAATTTTAAGGCGGGGATGTCGGCTATAGAGCGAGCAATGAGAGGATAGGTCGACGCTAAAAGTCATAGGCTAACAGCTAGCTTAGGCATATATCAATGTTCAGATTTGATGCTATTTTCTTTTACATGTTATAAGGCCTATAGTAGGCCTTATAACAGTGTCACAGAACGAACAAAGTAAGCAAAAAAGTACCAATAGGCCCTTCACTACAGCACATCTGTAAACAACCTCGAACATGCTCGGTGTGCTATAGGCCTAGTAGAACGAGAAGTAGAAAAATGTCTGAGATTGCGTCAGAAAGTGTGCATGCTTCTTTTTTAAGACAGCCCAAAAGAGCGTTTTAACTCGGACCTGCAGCGTGTCCGAATGCACGCATTCTTATCCATAGACCTACTGTATTAATGTCGACAGTCTGCATCGGAGTCAGTGCTCGTTAACTTCAGTCACGACCCAATATGCCGTGCTAGGCCTATGGCATGTATATTGTAGATGTTTGTGGCCGTTGATGGTGTATACGGTGAAAACAGCTAAAGACGTGTAAGTCGGCAGTTGGTGCCTTAGCCTGTCAAAAGTTGTAGCATGCAGAAAACAGCATAACTGGATCCGGTCAACAGCATCGAGCATGTAGTTAACGTAACGCCGATCAGCTGCGTTGAGAACACGTTGCAGTCTTTGGCGAGCGACGACGACGAGCCATAGCCTAGCAGCCTAGTAGGCCTATAATGCTTATAGATAGGAGCACGGTTACCAACGAACGCAAGAACCATGATTGACGAGCAAGAGTCGGATAGGCCCTATGGAGATTTGTCGCATCTGCAAAATGTGGGGGCAAAAAGCACTTGGCGGCACCGAGCTAGCCATAGATCTACAGGGTGCGGCAGAATAAAGTAGCCCCCTAAAGTTTTTCGCTGTTTTCTCAGCAATCTGAAATTTTATACGTTTATTTAGTGAAATGTTCTAAGGCTAATTAATTGCTAAGTAAAATGTGATTCTACTGAAAAATGACGAAGTTATGGATTTTTTAACATGACCACCTACCGATTTCTTAGTATTAAAAATGTTCCAGCTACAACACCAATTCAGTAACATCGTTGAAACAGGATAAAATGATCAGATGCCAGAATTCTAGGCCTATATGTCAGTGTGAATGTTCAAATTGTCCACCGCCAGCTCCAAGCTCCAACACAAGTTTTCAGTCGCTTAATTTGAAAAGTCCTTCAGTTTTGTCGATCGGTCCTTGTGGCAAGTTGCCCCAGATAACGTGAAGCGTTTTCTTGACTTTAGCGATTGTTTTCGGCTTTGGTTTAAGCTGCAGTAAGTCTCCAACACTGCACCACACACGTGATAGTCCATTGGGTTTATATTCGGCGAATTTAGAGGCCACTGGTCCTTGTGATGAAATTTGGGCAGTTGACCCACAGCCATAGCAGTTCAGTCTTGCGGCGCTTGCTTTAAAAGAACGATATGCCTAATTTAGTAATAATTTCTAAACAAAACAAATTACTGTCTATCAAAACGTCACTGTGACGGTCACAGTTGACGTCATCGGTAGTAACGTGGTAACCGGTTTTTGACTATTTTGCCCCCTAAATAACATTTTCAGCTTGAACATTTTAATGCTAAAAAATCGGTAATCAGTCATGTTAAAAGTCCATAACTTCGTCGTTTTGCAACATAATCACATTTTACTTGGCGGTTAAATTTACAACGTTTCTATCAATAAATGTGTTAAATTTCAAGTTAAAATTCCAAAGGGTTGATGAGAAAACAGCGAAAAACTTTAGAGGGTTACTTTTTTGCCGTACCCTGTAGGTGATTGTGCTTGTCCAGCAGCGCTCCAGACCAAAGACTCATAGGCCTTGGCCTCAGTGGCGTATTTAGGATTTGGCAAAGGGGGGGCATGGCGAGCGCGCGGAGCGCAAGCCTATAATGGGGGTCTGAAACACTTTTTGCTTCTGAATGTTCAGTGGAAACCGCAAAGTCGCCCATTTTTCTCAAATTTGGAAACGCAAAAGACCATCAAATATCGTTGAATTTTGCAATTTTTGCTGGAAAATGGCAAAAAACGCACCTTTTTATATAAAGTCGCCTGTAAAAAATTTTCATGGTCCGGCCAAAGGGGGGGGGCCATCGCACCATGGCCCTCCCCCTAAATACGCCACTGCTTGGCCTATATAATCTCTGGGTCGGACGAGTCCGCCATCGTCCATCGGAAGCAATCGATCAGCATACAGCAGTAGCATTTCTCCTAATCGTTCCCCCGGTTGGGTCTACTGCAGAGCCCCAACGGAAATCGAACTAGGGTTAGGGTTAAGGTTAGGGTTAGGGTGAGGGTTAGGGCTAGGGTAAGTATACGCGACGCGAAATGAGATTAGGCGAAATGAGACGACACCCGTCGTATACTTACTTACGGTCGGCCAAAAATGTACAGAATAAATGATGAACGACAAAATAAAGCTTGTCAAAGAAGCAAAAAACGACAAAGCAAGTCGTTGTTGTTGGTTCGCCTATCAAAAAGATTACGTAAAATGGGATTAGGCGAAATGCGATTAGGCGAAATGCTACCCAACCATCAGCAGACGTGTTCGGACATGACTCGCAAGGTAGACCGTGCAAATCGCCGTAAAATAGTAATCTTTGAAAGCGAAAAACATGACTCCAAAAGCCGTTGCTAAGTTCACCGTGAACTCGAAGTGGGATTAAGGCAGTTGTTTGGTGCGCGTATAAAATAGTTAATTTACTTACTTATAAAGCAGGTGGCTGTTATTATGTTTACATTCGCCAGATAGCACTACCAGTAATTCGCATGAAGAATATGCTATATTGATGATAGCATTGTCATGTTTGTGTAATAAAAATGAAGCAAAAATAGCAAAAAATAAACTAAAATGTAATAAATAAACTAGCAGGTGTTATTGCAAACCATTAGTGTGCCTCTGAATTTAAATAACACTAGAAAGCTAAATTAACCGTCGTCTCCGTGGCGCAATGGATAGCGCGTCGGACTTCTAGTGGTGAAGCAGGTATTCGGAGGTTGTGGGTTCGAGTCCCACCGGAGACGGTGATTTTTTTTATTACAGTCATGGCATTTTTTGTAACATAAACGCACCGTGACGCATTGTTGCACAGCACAGCACCTTAATGTCAGCTATAGGCCTAATAAGAATAACTGTCAGCTGAAATAACAAATTCCGGTATGTGATTCCGTCTGCAGAAGTATGATTTCGAACTAAGAGACATTGAAACAGTCATTAACGGTTGTAATACAGCCTTGTTTCTCGTTATCCTTTGGCGATTTGCTAAACTGGCGCAATCGCTGCCATAAAATAGTGGGAAGGTGTACTTTGCGGAATTTTCGTTGCGGAACGTTCCCCCAAATTACACCTTAGAGTTTTTCTGCATTCCGCATTCCGCAAAATTCAAATAAAGTCAAATCATCAACTTAGCATAGGTATAAGCTCACATTTAAGTCTCGAATCGACACAGTAGTGAAATCACCTATCGAGGCCTATTTAACCTAACTCTTGAAACGCCTCAAACTCCGAGCAGAAGCCGGCACATCACACAAGAATGCGACGTCAACTCAAGTAGCCCAGGCACAATCTACAAACGATTCCTGACGCAGCGCAAAGACAAAATGGTTGCCGCCGCGGCGAGGGCCGAGTCGTCGGATTAGGTAATGCACAAAGACTGAGTCGATTGCTCAGTAGGCCTAGCTACTGCGATTTTTCACCTGGCGAACTACCGTTAAGGCACGATCAATCATCAAAGACAGCTAAAGAATTCGACTCAATTAAATAGGCTAGTTTTACTAAAAAAACGGTTGACGCCGCGGCGACGGCCGAGAAGTCTGCTCATGTAATTAAGTAAATTATGTAGGCTTCTACTAGGCCTATATAAGCTTGTTATGCCTAAATTGTGTACAGTGCATCGTCGTCGTCACTTTTTCCAATTTCACATTAGTTTGGGAAAGAAAAGACTGCGCGTTACATTAAGCGTTTATATGTAGGCCTGAACTGAAGCTATAAGGAGTTAACTTTCTATACTTCGTAACAAATACTTTCATTATAAGAACATTATTGTTAAAACAACTGTAAAACTGTAAAACGGCTGTCTAAAAACGTACGCGGGTCCCATAGTTAGCGAAGGCCTAATACTAAATCAACGTAACGTAGGCCTACCAAAACAATGCTACAAATTAGCTTACTATCTTAAGCCGGTGGACACAAACTATGACAAAACTCAACAACAACAACAACATCATCATTTTCCGCAAATTTTCATTCCGCAAAATACACCTTCCGTAAATTCCGCATTCCGCAAAGTACACCTTCCCTAAAATAGTAATTTCGTCGTTAAGAGAAAATGGCGTCGGTAATGTTTGTGTTGTGTTTTTCATTTTTGTTGTGTTAATTTGAAGTTGTATCAAATAACAACGGTGCCAATGTACATAGCAGTGCACAAGTAGTTTTATGTTAGGACTTGCTTGTTTGTTAACATAAGGGAAACAACAAAATGCTAGAGGTCTGCGTTTGTGCCCGTATGATGTGCATGTTAGAACATGCCATTGAAGCTGTCTTACATCAGATGGCAGTCAGAGAGAAGAACATGGAAATCGGCTTATCAAATAGCTGAAATAAGCAGACGTAGCGTTTACAGAAACAGCAGCTGATGCATTGTCTTCTAGTGTCTTTTTGGGTCATTCCATGTCAAATCAACCAGAAGTGGAAACCTGACCATCTCAGATTTTCACGCAAAAAATTACCATGTGCAGTGGAATGTGTCCTTAGCATACATGCAAAATTTCAGCTTTTTATCTTGTACTTGCTGAGATAATGAGCTTTTTTACAGGAGTGGTGTTCATGTGTGCACCTTACTATATGGCTGAGCTGTCATGTCCAAAACTGGGGAAAAAATTGTCGATGTTCCAGAATAAGCATTTTTGGCATTTTTTATTTCAGACAGAACACAATACTGGACAGAAAAAAGCATAATATTCTGATAGACTATGCTGCTAAACAGCACACAAAGTATGAACACATTTGGCCCACAAATGGCTGATATATTTGAGTCTGAAATCATTGAAAAATACTACGCAACACACGAACAGGTTAACACCACCCCTGTAAGAAGTGCATTATCTCAGCTTGTATATATGATAGAAAGCTGAAATTTTGTATGTGTGCTAATGACACATTCCAGTGCATGTAGTAATTTTTGTGTGAAAATCTGAGATGGTCTAGTTTTCCAACTTCATTAATTCTGTTTGATTTGACACGGAATGACTTTTTTTATCGGTTTAAATGCCTGACTTCTCGGGAGCTGAATTCTCTCGTAATTCAGCTGCTTCGCATACTAGCATTAAAAATACTTTTAACTGCTTATATCCACAATATGAAGTAAGCTGTGTGAATAATGTTGTCCATGTTAATCATGAAGGGACCTGATGGTGCTCAGTTGAATGCTGCTGTTTTTCTCTTTTTGCCACAGTTTGAGTTTCGGTACTTGGAACTGCAGTCAGCTTTGAACACACATATGCTAATCCCAAAACCCATTCTTGACTTTTACCATGCATTTTATAGTACTGCCACTATCAACTATTTTACTAGTCAAAGCAAGCAACAATTTCAACACCGTAAGTTTAAAGTTGGCAGTTTGAAATGGTACAACAATAAGTAGTGCTACCACTATTAACTATTTTAGTAGTCATTTGACTATTTTAAAAATTTTGACTAGTCAACTAGGCTATTAGTCGACTATTTTAAATTAATCCACTATTTTTGTAGTTGACTGTAGTCAGCTAATCGACAGCAGCAGTAATATATATAGTCCTAAACGATACCATAACCCTAAAACTTTCATATACTCACTACTGTCTTAGCTCAAATTCTATCATTTAAAATGGCAACATCTCATCCATAGCTAATCATTTTGCATCTTTTGCACTGCCATTACTGTTAAAGGCCGAGTCGCACCAAATAACGATATTGGTTAAATATGTGTAGAATGTAACACTGATTAATAATACGCTGATTCCATGAAATGAAAACATCACTTGAGGTAATTTTTAGAGAAATATGTCGTGCCAACCGAACACACCCGAACATGCTAGAATAACTGATGATGTCACTTTCAGGATGCTTTGTTGTCAAACTGACACTTGCACTGAAAACATAGTTAATCTGTCGGTTTTACTCAGAATAATGTTGTATTTATTGTGCAAATAATGATGCATAGGTGACATCAGAAATTACGTCATTGTTTATTTGTTCACTACTGGGGGTGTGCAGTTAGTAAAATTAACAAAGTGCTGGAATATTGTAGTTTTTAGTGGGCTAACTACTGATAAAAATGTGGCTATTTGGCCGTAAATTAGGCTGCATTTGACCTCAAGGGAATGAAGCTAGTTAGCAACCTTCCTGCAGATGACGTCACAGTTCCGAATATGACCGAAGTTGCGAAAAGTGAAAAGTGAGTACTTTAAACATGATTTCTAGGGTATTAAGATGTATTAGCAACCAGAAGATTCATGAATATTTTTGACAAATTAACATTTGATTAAGCCAATTAGCGCTTTATAACAGTTATGTAAAATGATGCAACTTGGACTTTAATTACATATGCACAGGTATAATGGAGTTCTTTCAGTTTTAGGTTTAGGTCATTTTTTGTGTTTTGTGTTTTTGTAAAGGTTAAACTTTCTGTTTCGTTATAGTAAAAGTTGAACTTACTGTTCCGTAATTATGTGGCATATGTGCAATTGTGGATTGCCTGGAAAGGCCGCCCCTGAGATGGCGTATACTGTGTCGAGTGGGACATTAAACCCTACTCACTCACTCACTTTTTAGTGTCAAAATCGGATTGCAGTTTCTAGTGTCGGCACTCAAACCGCTTTCTTTTTAGTCATTATACAGGGTGCACAGGGTTTTAGTCAAAGTTCTCTAGTGCTAGTAGTTTGCAAAAAATTTCTTTGTAGAATACATAACATCAATTTTGCACCAGTTACTGTGTGTGTTTGTCTTTGAATCTATTTAATTTACTTAATGTGCTGTTACTGTAGACGTCACTGCAACAGGTGAAGGAGATTCGTGAAATTACAAGAATTGAACGAATAGGTAGGGAATTACTTTCAGTTAACATTGTTCTGATGCATAATGACTGCTAGCGTGCCGTTAAGAAACTACTCACTCATTCACTCGGCTGGTTCAGGTCTCAGTTTTTCCAGCAAACCTGGACGTTGAGTTCAGGAAGAAAAAATGAAAGAAGCACCATTTTTCTGCACTTTAGTGTCTGTTGCATTGAATGTCTTGGTATAAACTGGTTGCGTGTGACAAATTACAGCTGTGTTGTGTATCTAGGTGCTCACTCACATATCCGTGGCTTGGGCTTAGATGATGCTTTGGAAGCGAGGAAGGTATCTCAGGGTATGGTTGGACAGGTGTCAGCGCGACGTGCTGCTGGCATTATATTGGAGGTAATACGAGAGGGCAAGATTGCAGGTCGGGCAATCCTTATAGCTGGCCATCCGGGCACTGGAAAGACAGCCATTGCTATGGGTATGTTGTATTCATACCAGTAGCTAGCACTTTATTGTAATCGGCAATTTCAAGAACATTTCATTTGAATACACCGTGTCTCAAAAAACAGTCAAGATTGTTTTTGTTATAACTTCGTCAAATTTACACCAACTTTAATATTTTTTGGCACAAAGATGGCCAAGACAACAGAATTATGAAAGGTTCACTCATTTACCACCTCGCCTAATTTATGTCAATGCACTACCATGTGAAACACAGATGCTCCAAATTGTTACATTACGTGGTGGTTATTTGTATCTGATTGCTTACCTTTGCATCATCAATTCAACAGAGGGTGCCACATGGTTTAATAATTTTGTGGTATTAAATATTTATGGTAAAAACAGCAGATAACAAAATAGCTGACTGATGAGCTTAAAACACATCTAATTGGTGAGTGAATGCCATTTGATCAGTCGTTTGTTGATTCCGCTATCAGCCAGTGCGTTGCATCTAAGCCATTGTCTTTGTATGCGGGGCCCACTTTGGACATAAATTCTGATGATGCACCAACTTAGAATTCTGCTAAATAATTTGCATTGAGATTTACTTTTTGCTTAATTAAGTCGTTACAGCGTTTACTTGGAAAATAACTCAAGGTCATGCAAGAATTTGGAACATTTATGTTTCACATGGTAGTACGTTGACATTAATTAGGTGAGGTGGAAAATGAGTGCACGTTGCATGATTTCATCATATTGGCCATCTTTGTGCCAAAAATTATCAAATTTAGTAAACATTTGACGAAGTTGTGAGAAAAAAATTTTGACTGTTTTTTTTCTGAGACACGGTGTACAATGAAGGTAAAAAAGGTAAAGGTCGGAATATAGTTCTTTAGAAGATTGAACCTGTTACAGAGCTAAGGAGCGTCACCTGCCATATGGGATCAGTGGATCACACAGTGTTACCTGACACAGGTGAACAAGCCCCGCCAGATAGGCTGGGACTCGATTTACCTACCCCAGAAGGATGGAAGGCGGAGTTGACTTAGGTGGCTGGTTACATACCGAGGTGGTTAACCTGCCTGCAGGCAGTCACTTATCACAGTACTAACCCGGCCCCACGTACAGTGACTTCGTTGATCGAGTGAAACGCATTGCCATCACGTCAGGCCATAGTTGCTGTAGTTGTGATGTAATTGCTCTCGTACAATTTTTCCCAAGTTACAATACTCAAGAACAGCTTATCAGACACAGTAATGAAAGCCAAGTCTAAAGAGCTTTGAGGGTAGTTTAGGCAGAAAATGGAATGACCAAATTTATCTGGAAAGCTAATATTGAACATATGGGAAACAGGAGTAATATAGTGTGGTTTTGAATTGCCAGCTGTTAATATTTTGTACCACGTATTGAGACAGTAAGCCTGCACTTATCTGAGCTTCATTAAATAAGACTCCTTGTTGTGAATGTTTATCGACAAGGTATGGCTCAGGCTCTTGGAGCGGACACACCATTCACGTCAATTGCCGGTAGTGAAATATTCTCACTGGAGATGAGCAAGACAGAGGCTTTGACACAGGCATTTCGTAAATCAATAGGAGTTCGTATCAAGTAAGTGCATTTTGAATTTTGATTACGTGGACTGTAGAATTTTAAATTTCGTTGTGGTTCATGTTTTGTGCATCATCACTTGGTAGTGTTTTCAGTGTCAGATGTTATCAGATGATTTGTGCAGTAATTACTTTGTATTTTTAGCTGGTATTGTTTCACTTGTTATTTCTGTGTAAATATTTCCAAGCGATGCAGGTATGTTACTGCATTGATTATTAGAGATCAAATAAAGTGCTTGGGAGATTATAAAAATGTAGCTGTTTTTTACCGAACTATATGCACTGTGAGTTGAAGGGTTCTGCAGATTTGATGTGTATTCACATACAGTGAAACATGCTTGTTCTTAAATCATTTTGGTACTCGTAATGTCACCAAATGTCCAAAACATTGGTGCTTTGAGTGGTGTGGTGTCGTATCTGTTAGGGAAGAGACGGAGATCATCGAGGGAGAAGTAGTTGAGGTCCAGATTGATCGACCTGCGACTGGGACGGTGAGCGACTGCTTATCACAGACTTAGACTTTCAGCTAGGAAACTGATGATTCTCAGTTGAATACTGGGGTTTTTTGTCTTAGTGCGTATACTTGGTTTAAATAAACTTGTCTTTGTTGTTATTGCCTCCATGTCGGAGCACCGCCGCACATGTGACTGTGCCGGAGTACACCATTCCGAGTCCAGTTCCAAACCACATTCCGAGGTTTTGTTGTTTGATTTTTTACTTAGCATAGCTTATACCATGTTTGGTGTGGGTTATTGTCATTTCTGGACTTTTTGCTGGTATTTGATGCTGGATGTTACACACGTACATTCTGCAGTTCTGAGCAAACAGTCTTGGTCTCTTGGTCTTTCCTCTCCAAATTATCGAAGCATTTGCCGGACTTCTTTTGCGTTGCTGTTTGCCGCAGCCAGGCGTGAATATTCTGATGGTAACAAATTGCAACTGTTTCTGTATATCAGGGAGCAAAGATCGGAAAGGTTACGATGAAAACAACCGAGATGGAAACGGTCTATGATCTTGGCCAAAAAATGATCGAGTCGCTGACTAAAGAAAAAGTGCAGGCAGGGTATGTTGTCACTACTGTGCTACCATCCTTATGGATATATTTTGTAAGTCAGAAATAGATCTCGAGTTTGTGTGGGTTTTTATAGCCCTTGTAATTTGTATGCATGTCATATTGTGGTGGTGACATTTTAGACTAATATCAACATGCTTGATTTTTTTAAATGTATTTTTAATGCTGTGTAATTCTGTGATATGTTGCCTTGTCAAAATCCATAATTTTGCTGTGTTAATTGTTTTCTTAACGTTAAACTTGTGCAACCAGATGTTTACGTGAAGCTTGTGAGAAGTGTGCTTTTAGTTCCTGCAGTCTGTGTATAATCAGTATGTTTTGTACGGTTCAGTGACATCATCACAATTGACAAAGCCACGGGAAAGATCACCAAGCTCGGGCGCTCCTTCACGCGTGCACGTGACTACGATGCCATGGCCGCCAATGTAAGTTTATCCCATACCCAGCCTTCTTCATCGTCATCACTGTCCTTGTTTTTTATTTGATAGTACTTCTGATTTATGCAGATATGGTGTTAATAGTTGTTTTAGTCTGAGAAATTTGTTGTTTTACAGATATTTTTATCACATCTCTGATGCAAAACTGTTTGAAAGATCAAGTACTAGACCAGTGTTTTTCAACCTTTTTGCTGCAGCGGAACCCCACACAAGTGTGAAGGTCACTTGCGGAACCCCAAGCAATGATCCATGCATCCATAAAGCGACGTACCCGAGGTTGAAGCTACAGAGTGTCTACGGACTCATTTCTCTAGCAGGGCAGAGCCCCCATGAGGACGACAAAACAGACAAAGATGGGCAATTATAATATGAAATTTGACCGCATTATATATATAGTAGGCAGCAGTATTGTAGGCCTATTTAATCAAACACGACGGGCGAGGCGGTCGTTGACGGCCGTTTAGACCCCACCACCAATCCAGAAAATTTTATTTTATCAGTGAACGCCCTAGGACGTACGCTACGCGTCTTTTTTCCTTAGCAGAGTGTTTAAAGAATTGAATTGACTAAGTAAATAATCAAACGATTTTGTAACCATAATCTTAATATATTCTTTTGTCTTTTTTCTTATTTCCGATAATGCACTAATTCTTAAAGTTGAGTAATGTTGTGCATAGGGGGCCTGTACGTTATAATATAGGCCTATAATGCAGATATGCCAAAATTACTAAAAACAAAAATGATTCAACACAGTTACACAGTAGGCCTAAGTCTATGCAAAAATAGACGTCGGAAGCGCAATTTCGAACAAAAGGCTCGGTGCTGATTTTAACACAGTAACAGTAACACAGTATTTAATAAAATATGTGACAAACGCACATAATACAATAGCAAAACAGAAGAGAAATGTAATTTAGACAAGGTAACATAGCATAAAATAATTAAACACAGTCAGAAAGTGACCTAACTAAAAAGACTGTTTATGCAATTTTTTACTACAAACAGGCAACACATAATCATGTCCACGAGGGCGTAAACTGTCTGGACGCCGGCATAACATGACAACAGTTCATTTTTATTTGATAGTACTTCTGATTTATGCAGATATGGTGTTAATAGTTGTTTTAGTCTGAGAAATTTGTTGTTTTACAGATATTTCTATCACAGCTCTGATGCAAAACTGTTTGAAAGATCAAGTACTAGACCAGTGTTTTTCAACCTTTTTGCTGCAGCAGAACCCCACACAAGCGTGAAGGTCACTTGCAGAACTTGCAGGGTTATACAGTGTTTCTACAACTTTTCCGGCGTAATTTTGCACGCTGGTTTTATTTTTTACTGGCCAGCCGCGGAACCCCTGACAAATGCTCGCAGAACCCTTGGGTTCCGCGGAACCCCGGTTGAAAATCATTGAAGTAGACTTTATGTAGTTGTGTTTGTTCTAGAATATTATTCAGTGGCCTGACAATTGGTTGGGGATGAAAAGGGTATTACATTTGTGAAAGTTCTGTCATAACAATTTTCATGAGTTCACTTTTGGAGTTGAGCCTAATCAGGAATAAACTTATTTTGAATAATTCCAGGAAAATATGGGAACTTCAACAAAAAAACCAATATATGTTTTAGAATATTAATTATTATCTAGTGTACTTCTACTACTTATCAGTTAGGTGCTGATGAATGATATATTAACATTATGTTGTTTATCTTTGTTGTAGACAAGATTTGTGCAGTGTCCGGAGGGTGAGCTGCAGAAGCGTAAGGAAGTAGTGCATACAGTGACGCTTCATGAGATTGATGTTATCAACAGTCGTACTCAGGGCTTCCTTGCACTCTTCTCTGGTCTGCTCTACAGACATCTGTACCAGATTGTTTCTAATAGGATTATTTTATGGCATTTAATTAGATCTGTTTAATTAATGCCTTAACAAGTTAAAGAATTAACATGCGTAAAAAAAGCGCATTAAAAAATTAATGTACATATGTAAATTTACTCAATTCTGTGAAGCCGGAGTTCCAGTATTCCATTAAACTACATTTATTTGATGATCAAATTAACACCGCAACATCTGTACCTTTAATATTGTTTTATGGCATTTTCTACTAGTTATTGACATTGTTTGTTTAACTTTAGTACTTTTAATAGTAAGAGTATTTTTTAACAGTTCTGTCTGTTCATTTATCTGTTTGTATCTCTGTTCTGTGCTTTCCCTAACCAAAGAACAAAAGTCTATGAATATGAGGTCAAACTACTCACATCACGTAATGCTTATACAAAAATGTAATGTACCTAATGAATGGTTACCTGAATGATCGTTAGACTTTGTGAAAATATTGCATCAATGTATAGTATACTTTAGTGCTATATGATACAGCTCAGTAAATTTATAATGATGCTAATGTATGTCATTTGCAGTTGTTGTGTGGTTTTATTCGATGCTGGGTTTTGTGGCTGACAGGTGACACGGGTGAAATTAAGTCTGAAGTACGAGAGCAGATTAATGCAAAAGTTGCTGAATGGCGAGAGGAAGGAAAAGCCGAGATTGTTCCAGGGGTGCGTGGTTTTTTCTGTTAAATATCCATTCTTGTGTTGAATTGATACAATTTGCTTTCACGCATGAGGATACATGTTTTAATGACTATTTTTCTGTGTTCCTTGACAATGTGTCATGCTTTGAGGCTGCTGACAAGGTAAGAGATAAGGAAGCAGGCTGAAAATAATTAGCTACCCCACCTCATCTTATACCTGATGACAGCACAATAGTCTTTTGGCTGATGGGTCAACCGGCATTGGGTCTGTTTCTTTTGGCATTCCAGAAAGTTGCAGTGATTTGTTGCGGTCTAAACCTGGACCTTTCCGGATTGATAGTAAAAAAGAATGCCACTAACCCAGAACAGATATTGCCATGCCCTCATGCCTGCCAAACTGCATAATGCATATAGCATGCCTGAAGTACTGAACTAGTGCTTTCTGCCCTACAAGTTTATTTTCTCAATATGCAAAAGTACTGATTAACAAACTGATGAATGCAAACACCTGTGCAGTTATCTTTATGCACAGTAAAATGCGTAAAAATAAATATAATTAGCACAAAAAACTCAAATGCAGTCAAATGTAAACAACACGTGTGATTGGCTCACGCCAATCAGTCTTCCCGCCACACGGCTGCACCACGGCTTTCCTCATTACCTATCCGGAATGATTTTGGATCTACATGGGTCTTTCCGGAATGATTAAGCGCGAAACTTGTTCCGGAAAGAATAGAAAAATGACTTGGAATCTACCAGACCTTGTCGGGCTTTTCAAAAAAACAGACCCATTGTTATGTCAAGTTAAAACCCATTTTCCATTTTTACTTGTTATGGTTAATGCATCTAACCCTTTGGTTAAAGTAGATTTTGGAGACTGGATGCCATTGCTGAAGGCATTGATAAAGGCAGCAACAATAGATTGATTGACAACTTAATAGAATTTTTGCAACATAGAGATTTGTGGAGCAGTTTAAATTCTATGAGTGTTTTGTTTGTATATGACAGGTACTGTTCATCGATGAGGTGCATATGCTTGACATTGAGTGTTTCTCATTCCTGAATCGTGCTCTGGAGTCTGACATGGCTCCCATTCTGATTGTAGCAACAAATCGCGGTATTACAAAGTAAGCACGTCATATAATCATATATCTCCGTTGTTTGTTTCAATAATTACTGCTTCTGCATCTTTTTTACCATACCCAGTTTTCTTGGAAATCGTTGATGGTTTTAATTTATTTGTGTATTTGACATAGTAGACACAGATCTCGTTCACGCTGTTTTTGTAGTCATTTTCCACTTGAACTTGGGTAGTTGGCATCTGATTTTTATTTTTGTTTGTTTCAAATCTGTACATTTTTAAATATATTTTTGCATTAATTTTTGTAATATATATATTTATATCTTTTGCATTGTTTCACCAAGTTTTCCTAATTCCTGTCCAGTGACAATAACTCAGCAAAGTGTTCCTAAAGTTATTCCTATGGTGTGATTTGTAAGGATGTTAACAGCATGTCTCGGCTGTTAAATGAGTTGGTTGAGTTTATGAGTACATTGGTGTTGTGACAGGATTCGGGGGACACACTACTCAAGTCCACATGGCATTCCAATTGACCTTCTCGACAGGTTACTCATAATCTCAACAACACCGTACGATGATACAGAGATCGGCCAGATTTTAAAAATCAGGTTCGTTTTTTTTTGTTGTAATCACTTCTTCAGCATATTCACTCTCGTACTATAGCTGGGACAAGTTACTTGCTGATATGATTAGTTTGTCTTGAGTTTCTAACCAGCTGTATATCATAGCTTGCAAAGATTAAGTTGGTTCCCAGTTTTTGGTGACTGGGTAATTGTTATGACGCAGATTTTACAGGATATATGCCCTACGTGTTGTTTATTTATGAGTATTACTGTCATATTGAAGCATTTGGTTGCAAAGCAGACAGAGTTAGTGCATATGATAAGTTTTCTTGCATGCAAAGTGTAGCGAACTGGCAGACAGGGAATATCGACAGAAATGTAATGAGGTACGAAAAGCGGCCAGAGCAGACAAAGCGAAATGGCTGGAGAGACAGTGCGAGGACATAGAGAAATACTATGGAGAATATAAGACCAGGGAAGTGTACAAGATGATCGGTGACATTAATAGGAAATGGCAACCAAAGCCGAGAGCAATCAGAGACAGTAATGGAAAGCTGCTCGTGAATACAACTGACATAATACAACGATGGACAACGTACTGCGAGGAAGATGAAAGCAAGTTGGAAAGGATAGTTCATTTACTACATAAAGAAGCAATGAGGTATGGGCTAATGATGAACACCGACAAAACAAAGACGATGGTATTTGGTGATAGGTAAATATCAAGTAAGATATGCATAGATGGAATTGAGCTGGAAAATGTGGAGAAATTCACCTACCTGGGAAGCAACATGACATATGACTTGGACTGTTTAAAGGAAATAGCAGTCAGAATTGCAAAGGCAATGGCAAACCTGAAGGCCTTGGACAAGATTTGGAAAAGTAAGGCGATCACTCTGGAAACAAAGCTCAGCATTCTGAAGACATGTGTGTTCAGTACAATGCTGTACGGTTGTGAAACATGGACAGTTACAAAACTCTGCGAAAGCCGAATCCTGTCCTTTGAGAGAAAATGCTACCGGAAGATTCTGAGGATAGGATAGACACAAAAGGTCACTAATGAAGAATTGTACAGAAAGATTCAATTGGCAGAAACCCTACTGCAGAAAGTGATGCAGAGAAAGTTGCACCTCTTCGGCCATATCTGCAGAATGAACGACAGCAGGAAGATAAAGAC